>ENA-ORTL01000547-ORTL01000547.1-human-gut-metagenome-genome-assembly--contig:-NODE-547-length-32030-cov-3.93836_pt1 | contig 32030 bp, 25 predicted proteins | sample MGYA00241916_ERZ509196 | MGnify/ENA primary metagenome ERZ509196 (study PRJEB26280, sample SAMEA2338844) | human gut metagenome | biome: human gut; feature: human-associated habitat; material: faeces...
CGTACTATGTATGGGAGATGTAGCAAAGCACTTTTAGCAGCAAAACTAATGTATGCGAAGGTTGAATGGCACGGATAATTGCGGAAGAGCCCTATGTCACCGGAATATACAGTTTTGAAGAAAATTATTTAAGTAAGCAGTTTATTAATCTTTGGTTCAGGTGGATTTGGATAGACTGTAAAATGATTCTTCAAGAACTGTAAACTATTGAAAAATTATAATTCTAGATATTAAATTTATTAAGAAATTCGAAAAAGTGTTTTGGTTTATGAGATTTTTACAAAATAATTGATGCATTTTTATATGATATTTATATTAATCTATGTATGTATCTAAAAGACATTATATGGGGAGGAAATGAGATGGAGAGAAAAACTACACTTCTAATAATGGCAGCAGGTATTGGATCACGCTTTGGTGGTGGAATCAAACAGTTAGAACCAGTAGGTTTGCATGGTGAAATTATCATGGATTATTCTATTCACGATGCAATAGAAGCAGGATTTAATAAAATTATATTTGTAATTCGTAGAGATATTGAAACAGATTTCCGTGAACGTATTGGAAATCGATTAGAAGAAATTTGTGGAAAATTAGGTGTAGAGATTGCTTATGCCTTTCAGGATATGAATGATGTACCGGGAGAAGTTCCTGTAGAGCGTAGTAAGCCATGGGGAACAGGGCAGGCTGTACTTGCAGCAAAAGACCTAATCCATGAACCATTTGTGGTAATTAATGCAGATGATTATTATGGAAAAGAAGCATTTAGAAAGCTTCATGATTGGTTGATATTAGATCATGCAGATATGTCAATTGCTATGGCTGGATTTATTCTTAAAAATACGTTATCTGAGAATGGCGGTGTAACGCGAGGTGTTTGTAAAGTAGAGAGTGGGCATACGCATATTTCAGATGTAGTAGAGACAAGCAATATTGTCATGACGAATAATGGAGTGGAAGCAGATGGCGTAGTTCTAGATCCAGAATCTTATGTATCAATGAATATGTGGGGGTTTGCAGCCAAAGATGGATGTGCACCAGCATATTTAACAGTATTAGAGAATGGGTTTAAAGAATTTTTTGAACAAGATGTATTAAGAAATCCATTGAAAGCGGAATATTTGTTACCAACACATATTGGCGGGCTGTTGGAAAAAGGGAAATGCTCAGTGAAAGTTCTGGAAACAAGAGATAGATGGTTTGGTGTAACATATAAAGAAGATAAAGAATTTGTGGTAAATAGTTTTAAAAAGTTAATTGCCGATGGAGTATATAAAGAAAACTTATATAGTGATTTATAGAGAGAATTGGATTAATAGATGTTGGGCAAAGATTTGTTTTCTGTTTTGCAAGATAGGAAAAGGTAATTTGGAGATGAAACATTTTCTATGGAAGTAATAAAAAATGTCATAAATAATATAATAAGAAGTGTACTAACCGCATTATATCAACCTTTTTGGGCAGCTATTTTATTAGCAACAGTTTCGATGTTTATTTTTTTATATGCTAAAGAACACGGATGGAATATTAATAATTTTTTGCCGAATGTGTTACGTGTTTGGTGGAATGAATTCCGTCAATCGCGTACGTTTAGAAGAGCATTTTTATTAGTATTTTATACAACCATGATTTTATTTAGAACAATTTTAAATCGTGAGATATGGTTTGATCCCCTGGGAAAGATTATGGAAGGATGGGGATTATATGATGCAAATGGAGAATTGACTACAGAAGCAATAGAGAATTTTATGCTATTTGTACCATTTACGATATTGTTATTATGGACATTTAGAAAACAGTTACTTGGAAAAATTCTTTCTTTAAAAAATGTAATATGGATATCAATAAAAGTTGTAGGTATATTTTCATTAGTTATTGAATTCTTACAGGTATTGATTCATGTAGGGACATTTCAGCTATCGGATTTATTTTATAATACTTTAGGTGGAGTATGTGGTGGAGTCATATATTATTATTGGCTTAGGATACGGAAGGAATAAGGACAGATATGAATACAACACAGGCAGCTATAATACAGTTATTACAAAGCTATATTGGGAATAAAGATAAAAGAGCAATATTTCCACAACAGGTTGACTGGAAAGAGGTCTGTGACGTGGCTGTAAAACATAATATTGCTGGAATGCTATATGCAGTGATTAAAAAAAATTCTGGTATTCAAAAGCCAGAAGAAAGTGTGTTGAAGAAGCTACAGACACATTTTTATGGAGCAATCAGCCATAGTACGGAGCAGGATAGGGAGATGCTTCAGGTAGAGGAGCGTTTGAGACAGAATAAAATCATACATGTTCTGATGAAAGGTTATATTTTAAAGCAATGTTATCCGATTCCGGAACTAAGAACAATGGGAGATGTTGATTTTCTAATAAGGGAAGAGGATAGATATCGGACACACCAAGAACTTTTAAAGCTTGGATTTACTTGTACATGTGAGAAAGGCTTTGTTTGGTGTTATCAAAAAGGAAATACTAATTTAGAAGTACACAGCAGAATAATTGCCCAGAAAGTAGGCAGAGGAGTAGATACAGAAAAATACTACTTAGATGCAATTTCTCATACAGAAGCATATCAAGGTGAATATACACGTTGTTTTAAAAAAGAATACCATCTTGTGTATTTGTTTGTACATGCGGCAAAGCATTTTCAATATGCTGGATATGGTTTGCGTGGTATGCTGGATTTTGTAGTATTTATAGAGAAATATCAGAATGAATTAGATTGGTCTTACATTTGGAGTGAACTAGAGAAAATGGGCTTATCTGTATTTGCAAAAGCAATTTTAATGTTGTGTAAAGAATGGTTTGGACTAGAAATTAATTTTGAACCTATAAAGATACAAGGAGAAAACTACGAAAAGATGAAAGAAATAATTTTTGCAGGAGGAGTTTATGGTTACTGTGGCAGAAATATGGAATCATCAGCGGTTAGAAATCAATTGGAAGGTGCAAGTGAGTCGAAGTTAGATACATTAAAATGGAAAGCTATGATAAAGCTGTTTTTTCCAGATAAGTATTATATGAGAGTATATATGAAAAGTGTGGAAAAATATTCATTTCTTTTACCAATAGCGTGGGTAATTCGCTGGTATCAGGTGATATTAAAAAAAGGGTTTAAAAGTATAAAGAGAATAAAGATGTTAATGTCAGTAGATGAAGAAGTAAGGGGAGAATATGATCTTTTAAAAGAATTGCGGTTACTTCGATAGGAAATAATGAATGTTTCCTAGAATTTGTTCAATGTAGTCATATTTCGCAGAAACCTGAATAAAATGAATAAGAGATACAGGAAAATTTCAAGGTAAATCTGAATAAGATTAGTAGTTTCCGGAGATACTTTAAAAAATAAAGTAACGGAGGTATAAAAAGAGGATGATTTCGTATATTATTACATTTTTAGTAGGGACTTGTTTAGGGGTGGTATTTATGTGCCTGTTTCAAATTAATAAGCAAGTTGTTGGAAGTTTCTCGAATATGAACAGAACATTAGTAAGGCGTGTAGACGAATTGTGTAGGGAAAAAGATCTTACATATGAGGAGTTGTCGTATAAATCGGAGATACCTTTTGATATTCTATTACAGATGGTAGATGGTTCAGTACGAAATCTTAGTGTATCGGTTATTGCTAAAATTTGTAAAGGACTGGATGTTTCATTAAGATATTTCTTTGATACAGAAGAATTTAGAAATGTTATGTTGTGATAAAGGCTGTTGCGTTTTGTAGCAGTCTTTTAATTTTGTGAAAAATATTCCTTGCGTCTTTCTTTAAAAGGTGCTATGATACCCTTATGTTCATAAAAAGTAAAAGGAGAAAGAACATGAACATTCAAGAATATGATTTGATGAACTGCATAATGGAGCAGGAATATGTGAACCAGAGAATTTTATCAGAGATAACAGGATATTCTTTGGGGAAGGTAAACAGTTCTTTGAAGAAACTGACAGAATTAGGATATTTAGATGAGAAAATGCAGTGTACCCAAAAGGTATATGAAGAATTAGAAGATAAGAAGCCGGAAAATGCAATCATCCTTGCGGCAGGGTTTGGAATGAGAATGGTTCCCATTAATGTAGAAGTTCCAAAAGGGATTTTGGAGATTAAGGGCGAGCCATTGATTGAAAGATTGATTAAACAGTTACAGGAAGCAGGAATTTTTAAAATTGATATTGTTGTGGGATTTATGAAGGAACAGTATGAGTATTTAATTGATAAATATCATGTAAATCTGATATATAACAAGGATTATATGACGAAGAATAATCTCTATTCTTTAAAATGTGTTATGGATAAAATTGGAAATACTTATATTTTGCCTTGTGATTTATGGTGCTTTGAAAATCCTTTTTCAGAGAGGGAATGGTATTCCTGGTATATGCTTAGCAACAGAGAGGTTGAGGAGAGCAATGTAAGGATTAACCGCAAGAAAGAGATTGTGGAGACTAAGAAGAATGAACTGGGAAATCAGATGTTTGGTATTTCTTATATTTTGAAGGAAGAGGCAGAGGTTTTAAAAGAGAATATTTTACGTCTTTCAAAAGAAAGGGAATATTCTTATGCTTTTTGGGAAGAAGCGGCAATGAAAGACGGCAAGATGATTTTAAAGCCTCGTGAGGTTTCTCAAAACTTGGTGTATGAAATCAACACCTTAGAGGAATTAAGGGATTTGGATGAAGACTCTAATCAGCTGAATTCTGATATTATTTCTCTGATTTCCGAGGTGCTTTCCTGTGATACAAAGGAAATCGTAGGAATAAAGGCTTTGAAAAAGGGCATGACAAACCGCTCCTTTGAGTTCTGCTGTCGAGGAGAACGCTATATTATGCGTGTTCCGGGAGAGGGAACGGATAAGATGATTAACCGCAAGAATGAATACGATGTTTATCAGGCATTGGAAGGACAAAACATTTGTGACCCGGTTTGCTATATGTCTCCTGAGACAGGTTATAAAATCACAAAATTTTTAGATAACGCCAGAGTATGCGACCCTTATGCAGAGGAAGATGTGCAGAAATGTATGCAGAAGCTTCGCAAATTTCATGAGTGCAAGCTTCAGGTTAAGCATGAATTTAACTTGTTTGGGCAGATAGAATATTATGAGGCGCTACGAAACGGAGCAAAGTCCATGTATCGTGACTATGAAGAAACAAAAAGAAAGATCTATGAGCTGAAAGCTTATATTGATAAAGCTCCTAAGAATATTGCCCTTACTCATATTGATGCAGTTCCGGATAATTTCCTTTTTACAGGGGATGAAATTCGTTTGATTGACTGGGAATATGCGGGAATGCAGGACGTGCACGTGGATATTGCTATGTTTGCCATTTATGCCATGTACGACAGAGAGCATGTAGAGAAATTAATTGATGCCTACTTTGACAATCATTGCGACAGAGCTGTCAGAATAAAAGTTTATGCTTATATTGCCGTATGCGGATTTTTATGGAGCAACTGGTGTGAATATAAGAGCATTTGCGGCGTGGAATTTGGAGAATATTCTCTGAGACAATACCGATATGCAAAGGATTACTATAAGATTGTGAAGGAAGAGCTTAGCAGGGAAGGAAAAGAAGAAAATGTATAAAGTAAAGCGTGCAATTATTATGGCGGCAGGGATTGGAAAGAGAATGCAGCCGGTGACATTGGAAACACCAAAACCTCTTGTAAAGGTAAACGGAGTACGAATGATTGATACCGTTATACAGGGACTTTTAGAAAATGGAATATCTGAGATTTATGTAGTAGTAGGATATTTAAAAGAGAAGTTTGCAGTTTTGGAGAAAGATTATCCTCAGGTGAAATTAATTGAAAACCCATATTATTCTGTTTATAACAACATTTCTTCTCTGTATGTGGCAAGAGAGCATCTGGAAGATGTGATTATTCTGGATGGGGATCAGATGATTTATAATCCGTCTATTCTGGCGCCGGAGTTTGAGCGTTCCGGTTACAATGCAGTCTGGACAGATGAAGAAACGGATGAATGGCTGATGAAGGTGGAGAATGGAATTGTGAAATCTTGCAGCAGAACCGGAGGTAAATCAGGCTGGCAGCTTTTTAGCATTTCCCGCTGGAATGCAGAGGATGGAAAGAAGCTGAAAAAGCATCTGGAATTGGAGTTTGAAGAAAAAGAAAACCGTCAGATTTACTGGGATGATGTGGCAATGTTCTGCCATCCCCAGGAATATCAGCTGGGAATTCGTAAAATGCAGGCAGGCGACATCATAGAGGTGGATAATTTATCAGAACTTGCCCAGTTAGATAGCAGTTACGAGAAATATTTAGGAGGAAATTCAGATGCAGAAAGACAGTAAAAAACAGATTGATTGGACCATTACTCTGGTTCCTCTTGGAATTGTAGTTGCCCTTAGTGTGTTATTTTTCTTTATGCCGGAGCAGTCTAATGCAATATTGAGCCAAATTCGTTTTTTCTTTGGTGATACATTTGGAACTTATTATCTGGTAATCGGACTTGGTGTATTTTTGCTTTCCATTTATATAGCAATGTCAAAGTATGGAGATATTGTGTTAGGTGGCAAAGATGAGAAACCAAAGTATTCCTTTTTTGCATGGGGCAGTATGATGTTTACCTGTGGACTTGCAGCAGATATTTTGTTTTATTCTTTTTCTGAATGGGTGATGTATGCAGCAGATCCCCACATTGCAGAGTTAGGCAGTATACAGGAATGGGCAGGAGTGTTCCCTATGTTCCACTGGAGCTTTATTCCATGGGGATTTTACCTTGTTTTGGCAGCTGCATTTGGGTTTATGCTCCACGTAAGAAAAAGAGAACGCCAGAAATATTCCGAAGCATGCCGTCCTTTATTGGGTAAACATACAGACGGATTAGCAGGAAAAATAATTGACTTATTAGCAGTGTTTGCTCTGCTGGCAGGAACAGCAACAACCTTTAGCGTTGCAACTCCTTTGATGGCAGAAGTGGTAAGCGAGCTGTTCCACGTTGAAATCAGTCGTACAGTAATTACGATTATTATTCTGCTTTTAACTTGCCTTGTTTACACCTATTCTCTTTTACACGGATTTAAGGGGATTAGTTTTCTGGCAAAAGCGTGTATTTATCTGTTCTTTGGGTTATTGGTGTTTGTTCTTTTATTCGGAGGAGAGACAAAATACATTATTGAATCAGGATTTGCTTCTTTTGGAAAGATGATCGGAGAATTTGTGGAGCTTTCTACCTTTACAGATCCTCTGAGAACATCTTCTTTCCCTCAGAATTGGACGATTTATTACTGGGCTTATTGGATGGTTTGGTGTGTTGCAGCTCCGTTCTTTATTGGAAGTATTTCCAGGGGAAGAACTATTCGCCAGACAATTTTAGGCGGATATGGATTTGGAGTGGGTTCTACACTGGTAAGTTTTGTGGTTTTAGGAAATTATTCTATGGGACTGCAGACATCCGGTGCAGCAGATTTTATTGCACAGTATCAGGCTGACGGAGATGTATATGGAATGATTATTTCTGTAATTAAGACACTGCCATGTGCACCGCTGATTTTAGTGTTATTATTGATTACGATGATTGCATTTTATGCAACTTCTTTTGACTCTATTGCACTGACAGCTTCTTGCTATAGTTATAGAAAACTGGGAGAAAATGAGAGTCCAAATAAGCTGATACAGTTAATGTGGTGCATCTTGTTGATTGTACTTCCTATTGGATTGGTATTTTCGGAAAGTTCTATGAGTAATCTTCAGTCTGTCAGTATTGTAGCAGCGTTTCCTATAGCGATTGTCATTGTGATGATTGCAGTCAGTTTTATAAAAGATGCGGGGAAATATTTGAGAGAGAAAAAATAAAAAGGAAGAGTAAGAAGACGAAAGCATTCATTTCTTTCGTCTTCTTTATTTTTTTATATTTATTGTAAATATTATAAGAAAAAAAGGATAATGAAGGAGTTTTTTTGTAAGGTATGGAAAAAATGAGAAAATATGCAAGAAAACATTAAAAAATGGAAAGAAATCTGCTATAATTATACGAAAATGCAAAAAAAGAAAACAATCGTACAAATAGGAGGTATAAAATATGTGTGGAATTGTGGGATATGTGGGAAAAGAAAATGCGGCATCTATTTTGATAGAGGGGCTTTCCAAGCTGGAGTATCGAGGATATGATTCTGCGGGTATTGCAGTGCTGGATAATAGCCGCGACAAAAAAGAAATTGAAATCATCAAGGCGAAAGGTCGTTTACAGGCGCTTCGTGAGATGACAGATAATGGAAAAGCGGTAAAAGGGTATTGTGGAATTGGTCATACCCGCTGGGCTACGCATGGTGAACCATCAGTGATTAATGCGCACCCTCATGTATCAAAGGATAAAAAAATCGCGGTGGTACATAATGGGATTATTGAAAATTATAAGGAAATAAAGGAATATTTACAGAAAAAAGGTTATGAATTTGTGTCACAAACAGACACAGAAGTAATCGCCCATCTTTTGGACTATTATTACAAAGGGAACTGTTTGGAAGCGATTACAAAGGTATTAGGAAGAGTGAGAGGTTCCTATGCGTTGGGAATTCTTTTTCAGGAAAATCCGGGAGTTATGTATGCTGTGAGAAAGGATAGTCCTTTAATCGTTGGGAAATCTCCTCAGGGAAATCTCATTGCATCTGATGTCCCTGCGATTTTGAAGTATACAAAGACCGTATGCTACATTGATGACAGAGAAATTGCCGAAATTAAGGCAGATGGTATACGTTTTTATGATATTGATCAGGAAGAATTGCAAAAAGAGTTCAAAACCGTGGAGTGGGATGCAAAAGCAGCGGAAAAAGAGGGCTTTGAGCATTTTATGCTGAAGGAAATTTATGAGCAGCCGAAAGCGGTGGCAGATACCATCAGTCCCAGAATTAAGAATGGAAAAATTGTAATTGATGAATTGGAAATGACAGATGAGGATATTAAGAAAGTCAGTCGTATTCAGATGGTAGCTTGTGGTTCTGCATATCATGTATGTGTATGTGCAAAATATGTATTGGAAAAGCTGGCAAAAATACCGGTAGACGTGGATTTGGCATCGGAGTTTCGATATAGGAACCCTCTTATGACAGAGGATACATTGGTAATTGTGGTGAGTCAGTCAGGTGAAACGGCAGATTCGCTGGCAGCTTTAAGGGAGTCTAAGAAAAAGGGTTATAAAGTGCTGGGAATTGTAAATGTAGTAGGAAGTTCTATTGCACGAGAAGCGGATAGTGTTTTTTATACATGGGCAGGACCGGAAATCTCCGTGGCTACTACAAAAGCGTACAGTACTCAGCTGGCAGCAGTTTATCTCATTGGATTACTTTTTGGAAAAGTAAGGGGTACGATTAAAGATAAAGAGTATAGAGAATATATTCACGAGCTGGGAAGACTTCCTGAGAAAATTCAGAAGATTTTAGATGAAAAAGAGAGGATACAGTGGCTTGCTAATAAGTATTCGCATACAAAAGATGTGTTCTTTATCGGAAGAGGTCTGGACTATGCCATTTCTTTAGAAGGTTCTTTGAAGTTAAAAGAAATATCTTATATTCATTCTGAAGCTTATGCGGCAGGGGAATTAAAGCATGGCACGATTTCTCTTATTGAAGAAGGAGTTCTGGTAGTTGGTGCAGCAACACAACCGGATTTATTTGAGAAAGAGGTCAGCAATTTAGTAGAAGTGCGAAGTCGTGGAGCATGTGTCTTAGGGCTGACTTCTTATGGGAATTATTCCATAGAAGATATTGCAGATTTTACTGTGTATGTGCCTAAGACACAGGATGTTTTTACTACCAGTCTGGCTGTTGTTCCACTGCAGTTGCTGGCATATTATATTTCAGTTGCTAAGGGCTTGGATGTTGATAAGCCAAGAAATCTTGCAAAGAGTGTTACAGTAGAATAGAGATGGAAAGTGTACTATCAAATAAGGCACTAGTGTTATATATGGTAGTAATTGGAAAATAATAAGTAGTACACTGATAGTACCAAAAATGGAGGTACTATTTATGATTCGTTCACGAAAGATATTAGCAGATCGTATTAATAATCTGTGTAAGGAACAAGGAATAACTTATTATGCGCTATCCTATAAATCAGCAGTTCCCCTGACTACATTGCTGCACATTGTAAACGGCTCAACCAAAAATCCGGGAATATTTACTATTCATAAAATTTGCGAGGGATTTGAGATTTCATTAAAGGACTTCTTTGATACAGAGGAATTCTGCGAAATGAGAGGAGATTTTGAAGAGGAGATGCAGATTTAATCAGTGGAGGATAGGAATGACAGAGATAAGAGATAATCACTTTTCCAAGCTCTGTGAGGGAAAAGGGGAGCTGTTAAGTAAAGCGCTAAGAGACTGGATATTGGAACAGGATTTTATGAGAAAATCGAAGTTTCCGATTATATATGCTTCTGAGACTATTATGCGCTATCGTGCGGAAAAGACTGATATAAGCAGCAGAGAAAGTCTAAGAGAATTTGTTCAGGGACTTTTTTGCTCTTCTGTAAGTGAAGAAAGTATAGCAGGTGTAGCTGCATTTATAGGAAATCATGCAAGAGAACTTAGAGATTTGAAAGAGGGACAGGAGCGGGTTCTGGAAGGATATGCAATAGCGGTGGACTCTTTTAGTTTAGTACGTATAGATTATAGAATATGGGCACAAAAATGCGATGCCCGTTATATTTCGGCAGCAGCAGGAATTAGAGGTGTTTTAGATGTGAAAAGGACTCGCTGGAATGATTTTTTAAGTGCCTACATGGAGATTTTGAATTTGGGATTTCCGGAGGATATTTCACAGGAAGAAAAACAGGAGCAAATTACAAAATGCGTGGAAAAGGCACGTATGTTATTTAGACTTTTTCATGGAAACCTTGTAAAAAGTGAATAGAATAATATACAACTATACAAAATAATTGTATGGTTAAAGCGAAAAGAGCACTTTTTTGCCAGAAAAGTTCAAAAAGGTGTTCTTTTTTTACTATGTATGATAAAATAGGAGACAATGAAAACGATATTTGTGAAAGGAGAAATAGAAGCTTATAAGCTTCATACAAAAACAAATGAAAAGTTTATTGATTTTAGGTGCGGGCGGTTTTGGTCAGATGATACAGGAAACAGCCAGACTGATTGGATATGCAAAAGTAGTATTTTTGGATGATGCAGTTAAAGGAGAAGATGTCATTGGAAAATGCTGTGATTATCAGGCATTTCTAGGAGAATATGATACAGCAGTAGCAGCTCTCGGAGATAACGGAATGCGCCTTTATTGGACAGAAAAGCTCATGGAAGCAGGATATAAAGTGCCGGCAATTATTCATCCGTCAGCAGTAGTAAGCCCAAGTGCGGAAATTGGCAACGGAAGTTTTATTATGCAGCGTGCAGTTGTTAATACACATACAGTCATTGAGCATGGTGTTCTTGTAAACAGCGGTGCGGTTGTAGACCATGACTCTCATGTTGCAAAGGGAGCACATATCGGACTGGGAAGCGTTGTGAAAGCAAATTGTAATATTGATGTAAAACGTAAAGTGGAGGCCGGCGAAGTGGTATTTTCTACCAGAAGAAAAATTGACGGCGTTACAAACAGAAATCTGGAAGATGCCTTATATGCTTTCGGATTTGGTAATCAATGCAGCTATGTGAAACCTTTTGGACAGGGACATATCAATGAAACTTATGCTGTTTATATGCCTACGGATGCAGGAGATGAGTTTGCATATATTCTTCAGCGAGTAAATAACAACGTATTTAAAGATCCGGCAGGGGTTATGGAAAATATTTTCGGTGTAACAGAATACCTTCGTAACGTTATTCGAGACGAAGGCGGAGATCCGGACAGAGAAACTTTATCTTGTATTAAGACAAAAGCCGGATGCACTTATTTTGAAGACAGTGAAGGACAGCCTTGGAGATGTTATCATTACATTCCGAATTCTGTATGCTATCAGTTGGTGGAAGAACCGGAGCAGTTTTATCAGTCAGGAAACAGTTTCGGACATTTCTTAAAGCAGCTTGGTAATTATCCGGCATCCAGCTTAAAAGAGACCATTCCTGATTTCCATAATACAGTAAAACGTTTTGCAAATTTCCAGCGTGCTGTAAAGCGTGATATTAAAAACAGAGCCATTACCTGCCGCCCTGAGGTTAAGTTTGCTTTGGAAAGAGAAGCAGATTGCGGCGTTCTGGTAAAACAGCAGGAAGAAGGAAAACTTCCTTTACGAGTAACACATAATGATACGAAATTAAACAATATTTTATTTGATGCGGATACCGGAAAAGGACTGTGCATTATTGATTTAGATACTATTATGCCGGGCTTGGCTGCCAATGATTTTGGTGACTCTATCCGTTTTGGCGCAGCTACCGCAGAAGAGGATGAAAGAAATCTGGATTTAATGCACTTCGATATTTCCTTATATGAAATGTATGTGAAAGGTTATCTGGAAGGTACAGATGGTGTGCTTACACCTGAGGAAATAGAAAGTCTTCCATGGGGAGCACGCTTAATGACTTTGGAATGTGGTATGCGTTTCCTGACAGATTATCTGGAAGGAGATACTTACTTTAAGACAGCTTATCCGGAGCACAATCTGGTTCGTGCCCGTACACAGTTCCGTCTGGTTGATGAAATGGAACAACAGTTTGAAAAGATGCAGGAAATTGTGCGTCAGTATTGCTAAGAAAATGATTTTTAGATAGAATAATTACAAGGGCTGCCACATTAGGCGTACATGGAGTTGTTGCTTAATGAGCAGCCCTTATTATGCAGGAATTTAATAGAAGTGGAGGAAAATTCGTTGTCGGAAAATACAGATAAAATCATTTTGTTTGAACAGACACCAATTCCAAAGGCAGTTGCAAAGCTGGCAATACCCACAATTCTCAGCTCGCTTGTTATGGTGCTTTATAATCTGGCGGATACCTATTTTGTAGGAATGTGCAATGACCCAATTCAGAATGCGGCAGTTACCTTGGCAGCCCCGGTGCTTTTGGCATTTAATGCGGTGAACAATCTTTTCGGAGTGGGCAGCTCCAGTATGATGAGCCGTGCTCTGGGAAGAAAAGATTACGATACGGTATATAAAAGCTCTGCACTGGGCTTTTATTGTGCAATTATATCCGGTGCGCTATTTGCGTTGGCATGTTTTGTTTTTAATGCACCGCTGCTTCGTATGCTGGGAGCAAATACTGAGACCATGGCTGCCACAGGAGAATATTTGAAATGGACCTCTATTTACGGAGCAGTGCCTGCTATTTTAAATGTTGTTATGGCGTATATGGTAAGAGCAGAGGGTTCTGCGCTGCATGCCAGTATCGGAACAATGAGCGGCTGCTTTTTAAATATTATTTTGGACCCTGTTTTTATACTTCCGTGGGGCTTGAATATGGGAGCGGAAGGAGCAGGACTTGCCACCTTTTTATCTAACTGTGTTGCCTGTATTTACTTCTTTGTATTACTCTATAAAAAAAGAAAAAGTACTTTTGTGTGTGTAAATCCCAAACGCCTTTCTCTGGACAAAAATATTATCTGTGGAATTTGTGCAGTGGGAATTCCAGCATCAATTCAGAACCTTTTAAACGTTACGGGAATGACGATTTTGAATAATTTTACATCTTCTTTTGGTGCAGATGCAGTTGCGGCAATGGGGATTACCCAGAAAATCAATATGGTGCCTATGAACATTGCCATGGGAATTTCTCAGGGAATTATGCCTTTAATCAGTTATTCTTATTCCAGCGGCAATCATAAGAGAATGAAAGGAACACTGATGTTTGCCGCAAGAGCAAGTCTGGGATTTATTACTGTTGTGGCAGTTTTTTATTATTTAAGTTCCACACAGCTGACAGAAATGTTTATGTCAAATGAAGCCATTATTTCTTACGGAACAAAATTTTTAAGAGGATTTTGTCTGGGATTGCCGTTTTTATGTATGGATTTTATGGCAGTAGGTGTGTTCCAAGCCGTAGGAATGGGGAGAGAAGCTCTTATTTTTGCGATTATGAGAAAAATTATTCTGGAAATACCGGCGCTGTATCTTTTAAATTATTTACTTCCTTTGTATGGACTGGCTTATGCACAGTTTGTGGCAGAGGTTGTATTGGCAGCAGCAGCGGTTATTGTGTTGGCAAGGCTGTTTCAGAAAATTGAGCAACAAAAAGTGATTGCCAGATAAAATAGACTAAGCTATACTGATAATGTTACCGCCTCCTATACCGGTACAGAAGGGAGGTGCTCACTATGGATTTAGTATTATCTTTTATTGTCGCTGTTGCGGCTGGTGTAGTTTGCCACTACATCATCAAATGGTTAGATGGCGACAAATAGCCGGTAACTAGCCTGTGGATATAAGCCTTTCCACACCAAAATTAGGAATAGAAAACCCCTCGGAATGCAGTCCGAGGGGTTTTCATTGCTGTTCACTATGGAATAGCATTATCTTTTTGCCTACTGGCATTATAGCATATGCAATTTAAGAATACAATATGCAGATTTGAGCTTTATGTGCTATATTTTCAAATTTTTCATAAATCTTGATTTTCATCAGTTCCTGTGCTATACTACAACACGTTGTAAAGCCCATAAAAACAAGGTCTTATAAGGGTTTCGCCGATTTCCGGCGTAAAATGAATCGTGTGTTCGTGACCTTCCACACGTAAAACAAAACTAAAGGAGAAAACAGAATATGAAAAACAAAAATGTGTCGTACTTAACACAGGCTGCAATGATTGCGGCAATCTATGTGGTGCTTACCATTGTCTTTGCACCTATCAGCTTCGGAGAAATACAGGTTCGTATTGCAGAAATGCTGACAATTTTACCTATTTTTACACCGGCGGCAATTCCGGGATTGTTTGTAGGATGTCTGATTGGAAATATTACAGGCGGAGCAATTTTACCTGACATTATTTGCGGCAGCATCGCAACACTTGTAGGAGCAGCAGGGACATACGCATTGAGAAATCACCATAGAGCATTGGCAGTTTTACCGCCTATTTTGGTAAATGCCTTGGTCGTTCCGTTTGTACTTCGCTATGCTTACGGTGTGGTACTTCCAATTCCATTTTTGGCTTTAACCGTAGGAATTGGGGAAATTATTTCCTGTGGAATACTGGGAAATGTTTTGGCGGCAGTTTTGAAAAAATACAGCGGAAAAATTTTCGTATCACAAAGAGTATAAAATAAAAAGCTTCAGGGAGTTCTGTAAATCAGAATTCCCATTTTTTTGTCTCCTTCCAATCATTTACTTTGACATACAATAGTCTGTATGCTAGAATTAAATCAATTATGGAGTCTTATACCCTCAGCAAGAATTACAGATAAGAACACATATTTGAAACTATATACAAATCAATAAATGTACAGAGGTGAATAAATTGGATAAAAACGAGTACAGAGCAAAATTGGAAGAAATCGGTCAGTTAGTTGACAGACAGGACTACAAAGGCGCTCTAAAAATTGTAGATACCATTGATTGGCGTAGAGTACGCAGTGCCAGAACCTTATGTATGGTAGGCGAGATATACGAAGCTAATAAAAGGTATGAAGATAGTCGAAAACTTCTGCTCCTTGCACATCAGAGAGCTCCTATTGGAAGAACTGTCATATACAGATTAGTTGAGCTTTCTATTAAAATGGGTGAATTTGACGAGGCACTGAATTATTATAAGAAATTTGTGGAGATTTCTCCTAATGACAACAGCCGTTACATTTTAAAATATAAAATTTACAGAGCGAGACGTTCACCGATTGAAGAACAGATTGCAATTCTTCAGGATTATAAGAGCAAAGAGTATACGGAAAGATGGGCTTATGAGCTGGCACGGCTGTATGCAAAGGCAGGTATGAAGGATGCTTGCATTGAAGAGTGTGACGATTTGATTTTATGGTTCAGCGAAGGAAAATATGTTACAAAGGCCATGGAATTAAAAATGCGCTTTACACCGCTGACAGCAGCGCAGCAGGAAAGCTATAACAAGGCAAAAGGTGTTCCTGTTCGTGCTGTTGAAATACCGAAGACAGTACCGGTGCAGATGAATGAGCCTTTCAATCAGCAGCAGGATAAGGAAATTGAAGAGATATTAAACAGTATTAAGCTGGGAGAGCTTACACAGGAAGCTCCGTCTGAAACAGTGAAGCCTCAGGAAGCGCCTATGCAGCCAAAACAGCCGGAAGACCTTCCGGACCGCGTGGCACAGGGGCTAAGGGATGTGTTCCAGCCAAAGGCAGCAGTGTCAGAGGACATGGAAACAGCGGCAACAAAAGAACCGTCTACGGCTACGGAAGAACAGGGATATGTGATTAAAGATTTAGAGCCGGAAGATATGACAAAGGGCGCTGAATTTAAGCCGTTTCATATTGGAAGCGCAATGACAATGGAGGTAAAGGCAGAAGCCCCGAAATCAGAGATGCTTTCTTCTGATGGTGCAGCGACAGAAGCCTTTAAGACAGATACAAAAAGTCTGGAAATTGATTTAGAAGCGCTTTTGGCAGAGACCGCAAACGAGTTGGCGCAGGCAGTTGCCGAAGGAACACAAGAAACTGTTCAAGAAGTAAACGAGGAAGTTGTGGAAGAGGCGCTTGCGGAGATTTCAGAAGAACCGGGTGAAGAAGAAGTTACAGAAGCTGTTGAAGAAACCGAAGAGGTTGTAGAGGAAAGTTCTAAAGAAGCAGAAGAAGATATTCTTCCTGCGCCGGCAGCGGCAAAGGCTGCTATGATTGCAGAAAATTTAAGCGCTGTTTTTGAAGAAAAAGCAAATGAAATCGAAGCTTTGGCAGCAGAAAATACAGAGGAAGAGTCCGAAGAAGCTTTAGCAGAAGCCAAAGAAATTACAGAAGAAGCTTTAGAGGAAACTGCTGAGACAGCAGAAGAAGCGGTAGAAGAGGCTGCGGAGGAAGAAGTATCTGAGGAGGCAACCAGAGAAATTCCTGTGGAAGAAGTCAAAGAGGCAATGGGTGAAATTGATTTTTCACAGGCTTTGGAACAGGAAATAGAGAAAGAAACTTCCGTTGAGTCACAGCAGGAGGAATGCCATATAAAACGTGTGGCAGCCTCGGCAGTAGATGAAACGCAGAAATCTTCTGCATTTCAGACAGCAGTCGAAGGCTTAATGCGTCATCACCTTACAGAAGAAGAACACAGAAGATTGTTTACATATTTTGCACCTGTTCCGGGTATGACACAGCAGATAAATGAAGCCTTAGATACTGCACAGGAGTCTGCATGTGCCAAGACATCTCAGGCAGGAAATATTATCGTTACAGGACGTGAAGGTTCCGGAAAGACAAGACTTTCAGAAGGGCTGATTAAAGCTCTTTGCAAAGAACGTCAGATGGAAGGCGCTAAGGTTGCGTTTATCACAGCAGAGGAATTGAATAAAAAAGACCCAATAGCCATTGTGGGAAAATTATCAGGAGGATTTCTGGTAGTTGAAAATGCAGGAGAATTAGACGAGGAAATAGTCGAAGATATGTCAAAGGCTATGGAATTTAAGACAAATCGTTTGACTGTAATTTTAGAGGATTTGAAACCGGGTATCCGCAGTCTGGAAGAAAAATATCCGGAATTTATCAAAAAATTTGACTCCCGCATTGTAATTCCTGTGTTTACCAATGATGAGCTGGTATCTTTTGCGAAAACTTATGCAAAAGAGCTGGGATATAAAATTGACGATATGGCAGTTCTTGCATTATATACTTTAATCGGAGATAATCAGAACGAAGAAAATCCGGTCACAATCGGCACAGTCAGAGGCATGATGGATGAAGCCATTAAAAAAGCTTCTAAGAAAGGACGCCGATTAGGAAAGAAAGTGGCAAAACGCCATTTAGATGATGAAAGCGGCAGAATTATGCTGTATGAGAAAGATTTTGATATTTAGTCAGGAGGAAAAAAGATGACAGCCCCTTATCTGGGAAACCCTAAAAGAACCATAGAAGTTCTTCAAAAATACGATTTTGTTTTTCAGAAAAAATTCGGGCAGAATTTCCTGATTGATACCCATGTGTTGGATAAGATTATAAGCGCTGCCGAGATTACAAAAGAGGATTTTGTACTGGAGATTGGTCCCGGAATTGGGACCATGACCCAGTATCTGGCATGTGCGGCCAGAGAAGTGGTTGCAGTTGAAATTGATAAAGCGCTGATACCAATTCTTGAGGATACGTTGCAGGACTACTCTAATGTAACTGTTCTCAACGAGGATATTTTAAAAGTCGATATCAAAAAACTGGCAGATGAGCACAATAATGGAAAACCCATTAAAGTTGTGGCAAATCTGCCATATTATATTACAACACCGATTATCATGGGATTATTTGAAGGAGATGTGCCAATTGAGTCCATTACCGTAATGGTGCAAAAGGAAGTAGCGGACCGAATGCAGGTAGGACCTGGAACAAAGGAATACGGAGCGTTGTCATTGGCAGTGCAGTATTATGCAGAACCTTATATTGTAGCCAATGTGCCGCCTAACTGCTTTATGCCAAGACCGAAGGTGGGAAGCGCCGTTATACGTCTTACAAAACATGCAGAACCTCCGGTAGAGGTGTTTGATACAAAGCTGATGTTTCGCATTATTCGGGCATCCTTTAATCAGAGAAGAAAAACTCTTGCCAACGGTTTAAATAATTCTCCGGAGCTTTCCTTTGGAAAAGAAGAAATTCAAAGAGCAATTAAGGCTTGTGGATTTCCTGAGGGAATTAGAGGAGAAGCATTGACCTTAGAAGAGTTTGCTGCATTGACCAATGAATTTAAAAGTAAATAAGAAACAGAAAAACATCGCAGAGAAGTGAGTCTGCGATGTTTTTTTTATAAATATTAAAGGAAGGAGAGTCGGCATTAACGCCGACTTATGAAAAAGAAAATATAAAAATAATTTGCTCTGTATTATTTTTATGATATTAGTATATATTGGAAATATGTTCAAAGCATGATGAACTTGTGAAGAAATCGTGAACGAAATTGAAAACTTTTATGAATGTTCTACATTAAAGCCCTAAAAAGGAAGATGACAGGGAATTTGCAAGTGGTGAATATCTAAAAAGTTTTCAACGGATATCCGTGCGCCTCCTAAAAGACAGGAGAGATTTCCTAATTTTGAGGGGATAATGTTACAGTCTCTGTTTTGATGTCCGGCCAAGTATTCTGAAATTCTTTGGTTGATATCAGGAATATGATTGGAAAAAGCGCTGTTTAATACAATGATATCGGTATTAAAGGTGTTAATAATATTGTTAATGCCAATGGAGATGTATTTCACGAATAAATCCATCATTTCATGGGCAAGAGGCAGGTTTACGTCATAATCCTTTAAAAATTCAGATATAGTAACGTTTTCTTTCTTCTGTCGGGCAGCATAATTTTCCAGAATGGCTCTTTGAGAGGCATAAAGCTCAAAACAGCCCTGATTTCCGCAGGGGCATGGTTTTCCGTCAGGGAATAAGATGGTGTGCCCGAATTCACCGGCATAGCCATCCCGTCCTTTATATAAGCGTCCGTTTACCAGAATTCCCATACCAATTCCGTCATGCACATTGATATGTATCATATTTTTATATTTGTGATGAAAGGCGGCTTCTCCCAAAACAGAGAGATTTGCTTCATTTTCTACAAAGACAGGAATTTGAAAGGTTTCCTGCAAATGTGTACCCAGACCGCTTTTGGGGAGAGGATAATAAGGCGTAAATAAAATTTCGTTTTTTTGGACAACTCCATAAATACCAATGGAAACTCCGATAATTTTATTTTTAAACGCAGTATTTTCTCTGATATAGAAATTTAAAATCTGTTCTAAATGCTGCAAAAGATTATCCTGTGGACAGAAGGGGATTTTTTTGATTTCCTGTACTTCTCCCTTTAAGTTTGTCAAAAGGGCAATAATCTGCTGCGGTTGTATTTCTAAAGACAGGGCAAAACCATAAGCTTTGTTAAACGCCAGCAGGATGGGCTTTCTTCCCATGGAGGTTTGGGCACTGCCGATTTCCCTGATGAAATGCTGTTCCAATAATTCCTGTACAATATTGGAAATGGTTGCCTTTGTAAGGGATAATTGCTTTGCCAGTTCTGCTCTGGAAACAGGAGGGTTATTTATAATAAATTCTAATACCAGACGGCGGTTATTATTGCGTATCATTTCCTGATTGGCGATGGACATAATAAAAGCTCCTTCGTATGTTAAACTTTTTGTTCTTATCATACACTTTTCCGGGAAAGGGGGCAAGGGATATACAGTTCTTCTTTCGAGAACCTTTAGAGAAACTTTAGAAGTATGTGGGAGAAAATGTGGTATAATGAAGTTGTCGCATTAAGTATATATCCGGAAATATTGATACATTTTATGCTCAGCCTGCGCTCACTTTGAGCTTATAATCTCAAAGCGTGCTCGACAAATTCGCTAAAAGTGCATCAATATTTCTGAATAATATTTAAAGTGACAACTTCGGTTTGGAAAGGAAATACCCTTTTGAGTGTTTCCTCGCCGGCACATGTGGTATATAAAATATGTAGAATTTAAGGAGATTGAAGATATGAAGAAAAAAGGAATTGCGTTGCTGCTTACAGGTGTGATTATGGCATCTTGTTCTATGCCTGTTTATGCGGACAGAGAGGATGCAAAGCTAGATGTTCCCTATATTTCGCTGGGAGCAGATTTGAATGCGCAGGAAAAGGCTTCTGTTTTGGAGCTTTTAGGTGTTTCGGAAAAGGATTTAGAAGATTATACTGTTGCTACGGTTACAAATAAGGATGAGCATAATTATCTGGACTCTTATCTGGATAAAAGTGTTATCGGTTCAAGGGCTCTTTCTTCTGTTCTGGTAGAGGGAAAAGAAGATGGAAACGGAATTCACGTAACAACAAAAAATATTACATACTGTACGCCGGGAATGTACGAAAATGCCCTTGCCACAGCGGGAATTAAGGATGCGGATATTGTGGTGGCAGGTCCGTTTAAAATTTCAGGAACAGCGGCTTTGGTAGGTGCGATTAAATCTTATGAAAATATGACAGGTGAAGAAGTAAAAGAAGAAAATGTAGAAACAGCTACCAATGAGCTGGTTATTACCGGACAGATTGCGGAAGATGTAGGAAGTCAGGAAAAAGCAGAGCAGCTCATCGGAGCAATTAAAGGAGAGGTAGTCAGCAGCGGCGTTTCATCACCGGAAGAAATCGGAGAAATTGTAGACCAGGCTGTAAAAGAGATGGAGGTAAAGCTTTCTGAGGAAGACCGTCAGGCTATTGTAAAGCTCATGGAAAAAATCGAAAATCTGGATTTGGATATCAACAGCTTAAAAGAACAGGCAAAAAATCTTTACGATAAGATTGAAGATTTAGGATTAAAGCTGGATATTAATGAAGAAGAGGTAAAGGGATTTTTTGATAAAATTATAGAGTTCTTTAAGAATTTATTTTCCGGTAATCAAGAATAAGAAATTTGGAGCTGCCGCATTAGGCGTATATCATGTTTAAGCGGCAGATCCTGCTTATAAAAGGCTATGATAGATTTCTTTAATACAATTCTTTATGATTTCTTTTCAGAAAATTCCTGTATTTTTTCATTCAGAGAGAGCATACGTCGATCCAGATTTGAAACGATATTTGCACATTCCTGCAGCTCACGGCGAATATAATCTGGTGCATTTCCCTCAAATTTATAATAGATTTTATGTTCCAGACTTGCCCAGAAATCCTGTGCAATGGTGCGGATTTGTATTTCCACAATGGTATCCACAATTCCCTGTGTCAGATGAATAGGAACTGTCACCAGAATGTGATAGCTTTGATATCCGCTTACTTTTGGATGCGTAATGTAATCCTTCACAGAAACTACCTTTAAATCGCTTTGTTTTGTAATCATATCTGCAATCAAATAGATATCAGAAGTAAAAGAACATATAATGCGGATACCTGCGATGTCATTTACGTACTTCACCATGTTTTCCACACTGGTTTCATAACCGTTCTTTTTTAGCTTATTTACAATACTTGCCGGAGTTTTAATGCGGGATTTAATGTGTTCAATAGGAGTATAATGATAAATGTGCTGAAATTCATCGTTGAGAATATCAATTTTTGTATTAATTTCTTTTAAAGCGGCGTTGTAGAGGAACATGAGCGTTTCCCAGCCGTCTGCATCTTCTTGCTTGATTAGTTCTATAAGTTTTTCCATTTTTGTGTCCTCATTAAAGAAAATAAAAGTCTGTCACTTTTTCTTAGTATAGCAGAAAAGCGACAGACAGTCAAAAAAGATTTTTATGTTGTATGAAGAAGCATGTCCTGAGATTTAATCAGATTTAATTTTCGCATGCCGTTGGCAATAAACAACGTAAGGACGCCCGGCAGGATGAAATGAAACAGAAGGATTTTTAAAAACACCATCTGTGGGGCTTCTCCTGCTGTCATGGTTTCCCAAGTAGTCGTCTGTCCCATAAGTCCCATAGTGCCCAGACCGGAACCGTTAGGTGAATTTTGCATTTTTCCTAAGAGAACGCCCAGAGGTCCTAAAATGGTGCTGGAAAGTATAGGAGGCAGCAGAAGGAATGGGTTTTTCAGAATATTAGGAAGCAGCAGCAATGGCGTGCCTGTTCCGATAGAAAGAAGTCCTGAAAAACCGTTTTCCCGATAACTTGCAACAGCCATTCCTACCATACTGCAACAGCAGCCGATGGTTGCCGCCCCGGCAGCCGGTCCTGATAATCCCGCTATAACGCCCAGTGCAGCAGTACCGATAGGGAAAACAACGGCGATGCTCATAAGTACTGCAACTATTATCCCCATAAGGAGAGGCTGTTGCTGTGCTCCCCAATTTACACAGTTGCCAAACTCCTGTATAAAGTAACTCAGGGGTGTCTCCAGCAAAAGATTTATAAGTTCTCCGCATAAAAATCCCGTAAGAGGACACAGAAATAAATCAAAACGAGTTTTTTTGACAAAGAGACGAGAAAGCTCAATAGCTGTAAAGGCAGCCAGAAAAGAGCACAAAAACGCTGACGGACCGGCGGCATCGCCTCCTAACATACCTGCAATACCGGCACATAGTACAACAAGAGGCGCTTCCTGAAGCTGGCAGGCAACACCCACCCCAATGCCTATTCCGGTAAGTCCGGTGGCAATCCCGCTTAAATGAATAAGCGTACTGTTAAAGTCACTGGGGAAAAGGTTCGCAATCTGTCGCAAAAACATTCCCATAATCAATGTGGCAAAGATACCACATGCCATTCCGTGAGCCCCTTCTATGAAAAATCGTTGTAAAAATCGTTTCATAATTTCAGATTTTTAAATAAAGAGCCTAAGGAAGTAGAGATTTCTTCGCTTTCCGGTAATTCGTAATCCGGTTCTTCCTCTTTTTCTTCTGCGATTTCATTGAGCGCTTTCATGCTCAGACTGATTTTTCCGTCTTCGTTTTTGATTACTTTTGCTTTTACTGTATCGCCAATGCTTAAAACGGCTTTCGGTGATTTAATTCGTTTTTCGGAAATCTGAGAAACGTGTACAAGACCGGATATTCCGTCACCTAAATCAATGAAAGCGCCGTAAGTCTGTAAGGACTCTACGGTACCTTCCACAATACTTCCCACCTTAATATCGTCAATTTTACTGCGTTTTTCAGCGTCAGCCTTTTCTTTTAAAATTTCTTTTGCAGAGAGAACAAGACGGTTTTCCTGTTCGTCTACTTCAAAAACCCTTACAGTAATGGTCTTTTTTAAGAAATCTTCTGGATTTTCTACATAATTTAAAGCCAGCTTGGAAACCGGGATAAAAGCACGGATACCTTCTACATAAGCAATAACGCCGCCTTTTACAATGCCCTCCACGGACACTTCAAATTCTGTTTTGTCTTCCTTCATCTGCTCTAATTTGTCCCATATAAGCATATCATCGTCACGGAAGTTAGAGAAAGAAGCGTCAATTTCTTTCATGTAGTCTTCCATAGTTTCTTGTTTTTTCATTTCTTCTGACATTGCAATACCTCCATGTTTTAAATTTTGGATTAAGTATATCATAATTGCCATTGATTTAGAAGTATGTTACTATAAAAACAGATAGAACTGCAGTAAAGGCAGAAAGGAAAGAAGAATGGGAAAGCAAGGAAAAATATACATTATCGGACATAAAAATCCAGACACAGACTCTATTTGTTCAGCGATTGCTTATGCGGATATAAAGAACAGAATGAGTAACGGAAATCGCTATGCGGCAAAGAGAGCGGGACAGATAAATGAAGAAACAGAATATGTGCTGAAACGATTTGGTGTGGAAGCGCCGGGTTACCTGTCAGATGTTGGGACACAGGTAAAAGATATGGATATTCGTGAAACTCCGGGAGTTCCCAACAGTATTTCCATTAAAGATGCGTGGGCAATTATGAAAGAGAGCAGTGCAGTAACATTGCCTATTACAAAAGAGGACGGACAGCTGGAAGGATTGATTACCACAGGAGATATTGCAAAATCCTACATGGATGCCCATGACAATTATTTCCTTTCCAATGCCAGAACCCAGTACAGAAGTATTGCCAATACCGTAGAAGGCGTCATTGTAACAGGAAATTCCCATGGGTATTTTGTAAAGGGAAAGGTGGTAATCGGGGCGGCAAATCCGGATAAATTAGGAGATTTTCTGGAGGAAGACGATTTGGTTATCTTAGGAGACCGCCATGAAGACCACTTATGCGCTATTCAGGAAAATGTAAGCTGTATGATTGTGTGCAACCATGCCAGAGTATCTGCAGATATTATTGATGCGGCAGAAAGAAACCAGTGCGTCATCATTCAGTCCGCTCTTGATACATTTACCGTAGCAAGATTGATTAATCAGAGTATTCCTGTGAAACACATTATGAAAAAGGAAAATCTGATTACGTTTCAGACAGATGACTTTACCGATAATGTAAAGGACATCATGGTAAAAAACCGACACAGAGCATTTCCGGTGGTAAATAAGCATGGCAAATATATTGGTACGGTTTCCCGCCGTAATTTGCTGGGAATGAAAAAGAAACAGCTGATTTTAGTTGACCATAATGAGAAGACACAGGCAGTGGACAATATTGATGCGGCAGAAATATTGGAAATTATCGACCATCACAGATTGGGCTCACTGGAAACTTTACAGCCGGTGATGTTCCGCAATCAGCCGGTAGGGTGTACAGCGACAATTATGTATCAGATTTATGTGGAAAAGGCGTTGGAAATCAGTCCGTCTATTGCGGGGCTTTTATGTTCTGCGATTATTTCAGATACTTTGATGTTTCGTTCGCCTACCTGTACCTCCGCAGATAAAATGGCGGCAGGCGCTTTGGCTTTGATTGCGGGAATTAATATAGAAGAACATGCAAAAGAAATGTTTACTGCGGGAAGTAATTTGAGAGGAAAGACTACGGAAGTTATTTTCTATCAGGATTTCAAGCGTTTTACAGCGGATACCGTGAATTTTGGCGTAGGACAGATTAGCTCCATGAACGAAGAGGAGCTGAAGGATTTAAAGAAAAGGCTTATTCCGTTTATGGAACATGAGTGCGGAAAGAACGGAATTTCTATGGTATTTTTCATGCTGACTAATATTTTGGATGAGTCCTCTGAAATTATCTGCTACGGAGAGGGCAGTGGAAAACTGGTACGAGATGCGTTTGAAGTGCAGGAGTCTGACAGTGGTTATATACTGCCCGGTGTGGTATCCAGAAAGAAACAGCTGATACCTGCATTTATCGGAACTTTGCAGCAGAACGGAAATTAGTGCATTGTATATTGGTTTTGAAAGGACAAGAAAATGAGTAAAATTGAGTGGAAACCGGGAAATATGCTTTATCCTCTGCCGGTGGTAATGGTGAGTGTGGCGGATGAAGAAGGGAAGGACAATATTATTACGGTGGCATGGGCAGGAACAGTATGTACCAATCCGCCTATGGTGTCTATTTCTGTACGACCGGAACGATATTCCTATTATATGATAAAAGAAACAGGAGAATTTGTGATTAATCTTACTACGGAGAAACTGGCTTATGCAACCGATTACTGTGGGGTCAAATCCGGTCGTGACGTAGATAAATTTAAAGAGGCACATTTAACAAGAGAAGCAGCCTCTCATGTGGGAGCGCCGATGATAAAGGAGTCTCCTGTTTCTATTGAATGTCGGGTAAGAGAAGTGCAGGAGTATGGAAGCCACAGCGTGTTTACGGCAGATGTGCTGGCGGTACATGTGGATGACCAATACATGGATGAAAAAGGCAAGTTTGATTTGGCAATGTCAAATCCAATTGTTTATTCCCACGGAGAGTATTATGGATTAGGGAAGAAATTGGGAACCTTTGGGTATAGTATTAAGAAGAAAAGAAAGAAAAAACAGAAGAAGCAGGGGAAATGAGTATGGAAAATATTACACTGATTGGAATGCCCGGTGTAGGAAAAAGTACGGTAGGCGTTATTCTGGCGAAGGTGCTGGGATATGAATTTGTAGATTCAGACCTGTTAATTCAAAAGTCTGAAAATCTGCTTTTGCGGGAAATTATTGCAAGGGACGGACAGGATGGTTTTTTGAAAATTGAAAACAGAGTAAATGCTTCTATTGAGACAGAAAAATCAGTAATTGCCACGGGAGGAAGCGTGGTATACTGTGCAGAAGCCATGGAACATTTGAGGAAAATCGGTAAAGTGGTATACCTGAAGCTGGAATATGAAGAACTAAAGAAACGTTTGGGAAATCTTAGAGGCAGAGGCGTGGTTTTAAGAGACGGACAGACTTTAAAAGACTTGTACGATGAGCGGACACCTCTTTATGAAAAATATGCAGATATTGTAGTTGATGAGAAAAATCTGGATGTAGAGGGAACTTTACAGAAAATTCTCGAAAATATTGCTGAATAATTGACGGCAAGGGTTTGGAAAACTGTGGAGAAACGGGAAAATGCGGATTTTTATTTACAAATTCATATATCTGTTATAATATAATGGATAAGCCATAAAATAGTATTGAGAAAGTATTGTAAACAGACGTGAATTCGAGAAATGGCTTTATAACAAATAGATAAAACCTGTGACAGACAGGAAGACATAGATTTAGACAGGTAGTGATACCTGGGAAAACAAGAGGTGTGTATATGGAGCAGTATATTATTAAGGGTGGAAACCCATTGGTCGGTGAAGTGGAAATTGGCGGTGCCAAGAACGCAGCGCTGGCTATACTGGCAGCAGCAATCATGACAGATGAGACGGTACACATTGAAAATTTACCAGATGTTCGTGATATTAATGTGTTATTAGAGGCGATTAAAGAAATTGGTGCTACTGTTGACCGCATTGGACCTACGGAAGTAAAGATTGCGGGAGCAACCATTGGAAATATTACTGTTGAGTATGAATATATTAAGAAAATCAGAGCGTCCTATTATTTGTTGGGTGCTCTTTTAGGCAAATATAAAAATGCAGAAGTGCCCCTTCCGGGAGGCTGTAATATAGGAAGTCGTCCGATTGACCAGCATTTAAAAGGTTTTCGGGCTCTCGGTGCGTCAGTAGATATTATTCACGGTGCAGTTGTAGCAAAGGCGGAGCATCTTACAGGAAAACATATTTTTATGGATATGGTGTCAGTGGGTGCGACAATCAATGTTATGATGGCAGCGGCAATGGCGCAGGGAAATACGACTATTGAGAATGCGGCCAGAGAGCCTCATGTTGTAGACGTTGCAAACTTCCTTAACAGCATGGGCGCAAATATTAAAGGAGCCGGTACAGATGTAATCCGTATTCAGGGAGTGGACAAGCTTCATGGTACAACTTACTCCATTATTCCGGACCAGATTGAAGCAGGAACCTTCATGTGTGCAGCAGCAGCAACCATGGGGGATATTATGGTGAAAAACGTTATTCCAAAACACTTGGAAGCAACGACAGCAAAATTGGAAGAAATCGGATGTCAGGTAGAAGAATTCGATGATGCGGTGCGTGTTGTGGCAAATAAACGTTTAAAACGCACAAATGTAAAAACAATGCCATATCCGGGCTATCCTACGGACATGCAGCCTCAGTTTGCCGTGGCGTTGACTCTGGCAGAGGGTACAAGTATTGTAACGGAAAGTATTTTTGAAAATCGTTTTAAATATGCAGATGAGCTTACCAGAATGGGGGCTAATATTAAGGTAGAGGGAAATACTGCAATTATTGACGGAGTGCAGAAGCTTGCGGGAGCAAGAGTAAGCGCGCCGGATTTAAGGGCGGGTGCAGCCCTTGTTATTGCCGGTCTGGCAGCAGAAGGCATTACGATTGTGGACGATATTGTTTATATTCAGAGAGGATATGAGCGTTTTGAAGAAAAGCTCAGAAGCCTTGGCGCTGAAATTGAAAAGGTTTCCAGTGAAAAAGAAATTAAAAAATTCCAGCTTCGAGTAGGCTGATGGAGTTTTTAGAAAAAATGCTTGACGGATAACGGGAAAAGCGTTATCGTAGTAGTGTTAAATAGAAAATTGTAAATGTTATATTTTCTCTTATTCAGAGTGATGGAGATACATAGGATCTGTGAAGTCACGGCAACCCCGCATGGCGGAAGGTGCCAACCTGAGCGAGTAATCGAACAATAAGAGGATTCATTTTATGAAAAGTATATGAGTCCGCTTTGTCGGGCTCTTTTTCAATGTACGGCGGTAAAATGCGAGAGAAAATATAAACTCAAGAAAAGGAGAAAACACATGGAAAAAAGATTATTTACTTCTGAATCTGTAACTGAAGGCCATCCGGACAAGATGTGCGATGCGATTTCTGATGCGATTTTAGATGCGCTTATGGAAAAAGACCCAATGAGCCGTGTTGCTTGCGAAACTGCTACAACAACAGGTGTTGTTATGGTTATGGGTGAAATCACAACAAGCGCTTATGTAGATATTCCGAAGATTGTAAGAGATACTGTTCGTGAAATTGGTTATACAAGAGCGAAATATGGTTTTGATGCAGATACCTGCGGCGTTATTACGACAATAGACGAACAGTCAGCAGATATTGCTCTGGGTGTTGATAAAGCTTTAGAAGCAAAAGAAAATAAAATGTCTGAAGAAGAAATCGATGCAATCGGCGCCGGAGATCAGGGTATGATGTTTGGATTTGCAACAGATGAGACAGAAGAATTTATGCCTTATCCGATTGCTCTTGCACATAAATTGGCATTACAGCTTACAAAAGTACGTAAGGACGGTGTACTTACTTATTTAAGACCGGATGGAAAAACACAGGTAACAGTAGAGTATGATGAGAATGATAAACCAATGCGTTTGGATGCAGTGGTATTATCTACACAGCATGATCCGGAAGTGACACAGGAACAAATTCATGCAGATATTAAAAAATATGTATTCGACCCAATTCTTCCGGCAGATATGGTGGATGATGAAACAAAATTCTTTATCAATCCAACAGGACGTTTTGTAATCGGCGGACCTCACGGGGACAGCGGATTAACAGGACGTAAAATTATTGTAGATACTTACGGCGGATATGCACGTCACGGCGGCGGCGCTTTCTCTGGTAAGGACTGTACAAAAGTAGACCGTTCTGCGGCTTATGCGGCTCGTTATGTGGCAAAAAATATTGTGGCAGCAGGTCTTGCAAAAAAATGTGAAATTCAGTTGTCTTACGCAATCGGTGTAGCACATCCGACCTCCATTATGGTTGATACATTTGGAACCGGAAAGCTTTCTGATACACGTTTAGTGGAAATTATTCGTGAGAACTTTGATTTAAGACCGGCAGGAATCATTAAAATGTTGGATTTACGCCGTCCAATCTATAAACAGACAGCAGCTTACGGACATTTTGGAAGAAATGATTTGAACCTGCCTTGGGAAAATTTAGACAGAGTGGAAGATTTAAAGAAATATTTATAAAATGTTTATAAAAGTAAGATTTTTTGTGTCGGACTGTTTCATGAACGGTCCGACTTTTTCTATTTTATACCGAAAGTATTACATTTATGTGTATATGAAGAAATGTGGTTGAAATTACCAGAAAATTGTAATAGGATATCAATATAGAAATAAAAAAAGCAGCGGGAGGAAAAGGGATGAAGAAAAAAACGTTACAGGCTGCTGTAATTGCTTTAGGTATTTTAAGCGCCAGCTTTACAGTATCTGCTATGGGGGAAACAGATGTAGAAGATACTGTATTATCGGAAATTACAGAAGAGAGTATGCAAAATCAGGATGTTGAGACAGAAGAAGATACAGAGCAGGAAAACCCGGATAATCCACAACCGGAGAAGCCGCAAAACGGATGGGTTGAAAATGAAAACGGTTGGCAGTACAAAGATGAGAATGGAAATCTGCTGAAAGACGGCTGGTGGGAAATAGAAGGTGAAAGATATTATTTTGATAAAGATGGATATCGTGCTTCTTATTGGTTGTATGCAGACGGACAATACTATTGGCTAGGTACAGATGGAAAAATGCAGACAGGCTGGCAGGAAGTATGGGGACAGAAGTATTATCTCGGAACAGACGGAGCAATGCAGACATATTGGTCAGTAATAGACGGAAAATATTATTGGCTTGGAAGTGATGGGGCAATGCGGACAGGCTGGCAGGAAGTATGGGGTAAATATTATTATCTTGGAAACGATGGAGTGATGCAGACATATTGGTCAATGGTAGATGGACAATATTATTGGCTCGGTGCAGACGGAGCGATGCGGACAGGCTGGCAGGAAGTATGGGGTAGATGGTATTATCTCGGTAAAGCGGCTGATGACGGAGCGATGAGAACATATTGGCAAGAAATAGACGGAAAGTACTATTGGTTTGGTGCAGACGGAGCGATGCGGACAGGCTGGCAGGAAGTATGGGGTAAATGGTATTATCTCGGCAAAGCGGCTGATGACGGAGTGATGAGAACGTATTGGCAAGAGATTGACGGAGAATATTATTGGCTCGGAGCGGACGGAGCAATGCGAACAGGCTGGCAGGAAGTATGGAGCAAATGGTATTATTTGGATGTAGCCGGAGTGATGCAGACAGGATGGATTTGGACCGAAGGGGACAAATGGTATTATACGTATGAAAGCGGTGCAATGGCATCTAACACTTGGGAAAAAATGAACGGACAGTGGTACTGGTTCGATGAAAGCGGTTTGATGGCACAGGGTTGGAAATATATAGGAAGATATAAATATTATTTTAATAATTCAGGCCATTTATTACAGGATTTAGATGGTGTTCTGGGAAGACAATCTTCTTATGAAGTTACAATAAATCGTAAAAGGTGTCAGGTGACAGTTTATGCAAAAGACGGAAGCAATGGGTATATTATTCCGGCAAAAACATTTACTTGTTCTGTAGGACTTTCCTCTACACCGACACCAACAGGAACATTCTATACACCGGATAAATATCGTTGGCATACCTTAATGGGACCTTCTTATGGTCAATATTGTACTAGAATTACAGGAGGAATTTTATTCCATTCCGTAGCTGGTTATAATATGACAAGCTATAATATTCGTGCAAGAGATTATAATAAATTAGGTTCACCGGCATCTCATGGTTGTGTACGCTTAACTGTACGTGATGCAAAATGGATTTATGATAATTGTAGTTTGGGAACAAAAGTTACAATTTCTGACTCCGTAGCAACACCGTTTGACAAACCTGCGACAATTAAAATTCCTGCAAATCAGAATTGGGATCCAACAGACCCAAATATCTAAAAAGATATATAGATTGGCTGCATCAGACAAGTGTAATAAAGTTCTGATGCAGTCTTTTTTCTTGTTTTTATATGAATATATCGAATTTTTAAAATTAAATAAATAAAACATAAAAATCAAATAAAAAGAGCTTGACATAGTAAATAGAAGATGATATTATATCAAAGTTGCTGTTAAGCGAACAAAAAGAAAAAAATAAAAAAACAAAAAAGTGTTGACAAATATTGAAACAAATGATATTATAGTCAAGCTGTCGCAAAACGACAGCAAAGTGGTCGAAAAAGACTGAAAAAAGTTTTAAAAAGTTAAAAAAAGTTCTTGACAGAGAGATACAGATGTGATAATCTAGTAT
>ENA-ORTL01000554-ORTL01000554.1-human-gut-metagenome-genome-assembly--contig:-NODE-554-length-31486-cov-2.58369_pt1 | contig 31486 bp, 28 predicted proteins | sample MGYA00241916_ERZ509196 | MGnify/ENA primary metagenome ERZ509196 (study PRJEB26280, sample SAMEA2338844) | human gut metagenome | biome: human gut; feature: human-associated habitat; material: faeces...
GACGGCGTCACCATTTTACAGGACGCCAGTTTCCATATAGAAGAAAGAGAAAAGGCTGCTCTTGTGGGCATTAACGGTGCGGGAAAATCTACACTTTTTCGTATTATTGTAGGAGAACTTTCCCCTGACAACGGACAGGTTATTCTGGCAAAAGGAAAGACCTTGGGATATCTGGCGCAGCATCAGGAAATGGAAAATGAGCTTACCATTTATGACTGCCTGTTGCAGGTAAAACAGCATATTCTGGATATGGAAATCCGCATGCGTGAAATGGAAGCGGAAATGAAGCATACCACAGGAGAAGCCCTGACAAAGCTTATGGACAGTTACTCCCGTCTCACACATGAATTCGAAATGGAAAACGGATATGCCTACAAAAGTGAGCTGACCGGTGTTTTAAAAGGGTTGGGATTTCAGGAAGAAGACTTTCAGAAACAGGTTTCCACGCTTTCCGGAGGACAGAAAACAAGGGTAGCCCTTGGCCGCCTCCTTCTCTCCAAACCGGATATTATTCTGTTGGATGAGCCTACCAACCATTTGGATATGGACTCCATTGCATGGCTGGAAACTTATCTTTTGAACTATCCCGGGGCTGTTTTTATCGTCTCTCATGACCGATATTTTCTGGACAAAGTGGCTACGAAAATTGTAGAAATTGATAATGGAAAGGTATCTGTTTTTACAGGAAATTACAGCGCTTACAGTGAAAAGAAATCCCTTCTTCGTAAAGCAGCTTATCAGGCATACCTAAATCAGCAGCAGGAAATCAAACATCAGGAAGAGGTTATTGCAAAGCTGAAATCCTTTAATAGAGAGAAGTCCATCCGCAGAGCAGAAAGTAGAGAAAAAATGCTGGATAAAATGGAAGTTCTGGAAAAACCGGTGGAAATCGACAGCTCTATGAAGATTACATTAAAGCCCAGAATTACCAGCGGAAATGATGTTTTAACCGTAGAAGGGCTTGGAAAATCCTTCCCTCCTCTCACACTTTTTGAAGATTTGAACTTTTCTGTGAAAAGAGGCGAGCGTGTTGCCATTATTGGAAATAACGGTACAGGAAAAACTACGATTTTAAAAATTTTAAATGAAATTGTGCCACCAGATACCGGATGTTTTCATTTGGGAAGCAAGGTTCATATCGGTTATTATGACCAGGAACACCATGTTTTGCACAATGAAAAGACCATTTTTGAAGAAATTTCCGATGATTTCCCGAAATTGACCAATACGGAAATCCGCAATCTGCTGGCAGCCTTTTTGTTTACGGGAGATGATGTATTTAAGCCTATTCAGGCTTTAAGCGGCGGAGAAAAAGGGCGTGTTTCTTTGGCAAAGCTGATGCTTTCAGAAGCCAATTTCTTAATCTTGGATGAGCCTACCAACCATCTGGATATTACCTCAAAAGAAATTTTGGAAGAAGCTTTAAGCAATTATGAGGGAACTGTTTTATACGTCTCTCATGACCGCTACTTTATCAATAAAACAGCTACCAGAATTTTAGATTTAACTAATCAAAAGCTGGTAAATTACATTGGAAATTATGATTATTATTTAGAGAAAAAAGAAGAATTAACACAGATTTATGCACCGGATATTCAAGAGGAAGCTGTTGAAACAAAGACTTCTGCGGTGAAATTAGACTGGAAACAGCAAAAGGAAGAACAGGCACGTCTTCGCAAAAAAGAAAATGATTTAAAGAAAACAGAAGCCATGATTGAAGAACTGGAAACAAGAGACAGTGAAATTGATGAGGAAATGGCAAAACCGGAAGTTGCTACCAATGTAGCGGAGTGTGTTCGTCTTTCCAAAGAAAAAGCCGAAATTGCCCAAAAGCTGGAAGAGCTTTATGAAAAGTGGGAAGAGCTGGCAGAATAATTTAGCTAATCCAGAGGATTTCTACATGTTGCGCTCAGTCTGCGCACACTTTGAGCTTGTAATCTCAAAGTGTGCCAGACAAATTTGCTAAAAATATAGAAATCTTCTAGATTTTTGTTTTAATATATTATTTCTTGTAAATGTTAAATAACTTCTAATTCTTTTCTGATTTCTTTTATAAAATCTAAACTGTTTAATACGGTTACAGAAGTGTCTGTGGTAATTGCAGCCAAATCCTTTGTCATTTTTCCAGACTCAATGACTTTTAAAACAGCTTGCTCCAGCTTATCTGCAAATTGTTCTAATTCTGCATTGCCGTCCAGCTCTCCTCTTTTTCTTAAAGCGCCGCTCCATGCAAAAATAGTTGCTACCGGATTGGTGGAGGTCTGTTTTCCTTCCAAATATTGATAGTAATGACGCTGTACTGTGCCGTGGGCTGCCTCATATTCAAAGTATCCCTTTGGAGATACTAAAACAGAAGTCATCATGGCAAGTGAGCCAAAAGCGGAGGAAACCATATCGCTCATCACATCTCCGTCATAATTTTTACATGCCCAAATAAAACCGCCTTCTGCTTTCATAATGCGGGCTACTGCATCGTCAATTAAGGTATAAAAATAGGTTAGATTTTCTTTCTCGAATTTTTCTTTATATTCTGCTTCATAAATTTCCTGAAAAATATCTTTGAAGGTATGGTCATATTTTTTAGAAATGGTGTCTTTAGAAGAAAACCATAAATCCTCATGACAATCCAGTGCATAAGAAAAACAGGATTTTGCAAAGCTTTCAATGGAAGACGTCAGATTATGTATCCCTTGTACAATACCGGACTCCTGAAATTCCTGTACTAATTCTCTTGTTTCTTCTCCTTTTTCATTTGTATAGACCAACTCTACTCTTCCTGCTCCCGGAATTTTCATTTCGGCATTTTTATATACATCACCATAGGCATGTCTTGCTATGGTAATGGGCTTTTTCCAGCTTTTTACGCAGGGCTCAATGCCTTTTACCAGAATAGGCGTGCGGAAAACCGTACCGTCTAAACAGGAACGAATAGTGGCGTTAGGGCTTTTATACATTTCTTTTAAATGGTATTCTTCGACTCTGGCTGCATTCGGTGTAATGGTAGCGCATTTTACCCCTACTTTATATTTTTTGATTGCTTCAGCGGCAGCCAAAGTCACTTTGTCATTTGTTTCGTCTCGATATTTTAATCCTAAATCATAATATTCTGTATTTAAGTCAAGAAAAGGAGAAAGCAGTTCCTCTTTTATCCACCCCCATAAAATTCTTGTCATTTCATCTCCGTCCATCTCTACTAAAGGTGTTGCCATTTGTATTTTTCCCATATCTTCTACCTCTTACTTTCTTAAATTATCACTGCGTTTTATTAAACTGTTTCGTACATTTTAATAGACAAAACAGATATTTGTCAAGAGTTATTGCAAAAATTTATGCAAATCAAACAATCCCCAACCTTGAAGATTATGCTCGTAGCCCAAGTCTTTGGCGGTTTTCCAAAGCTTTTTTTTCACTTCTAAATTCGTCATTTGAGGATATTTTTCCAATAAAAGAGCAATGCCTCCTGACACAATAGGGGTAGACATAGATGTGCCGCTTCTTGCAATATAGGGAAATAAACTGTCGGAGTTGGTACAAGACATGATTTCGCTTCCGGGGGCTACAATATCCGGCTTACTGATACATTCTTTTGTAGGACCTCTTCCTGAAATTCCATGGTTTTTCATCAGCATATCCGAAGAACCTACGGTAATAATTTTTCTGCTGCTTCCGGGCGCTGTAATGCTGCATCTTCCGGGACCCATATTTCCTGCCGCCGCTACTACCACAAGCCCTGCGTCCCAGACATCTTCTACTGCACGAATTAAATCCTCATGTCCTTCTCGTCTGGTAGTACCAACAGAAATATTTACAATACGGATATTGTAACAATCTTTGTTTTCTAAAATCCATTGAAATGCCCGTAATACCTTTTCCTTGCTGCCATTTCCCTTTTTATCCAGCACTTTAATGGGAATAAGCCCGCATTTTGGCGCAATCCCTTGAATTTTACCCTTTCCTGCCGCACCGCTTCCGCCGATAATTCCCAATACATGAGTTCCGTGACCATTGTCATCATAAGGCTTTGTACGACCGTTTACAAAGTCCTGAAAGCTCCAAATTCGGTTGTCAAAATCTATATGGGGAAATGCTCCTGTGTCTAATACAGCAACACCTATTCCTTTTCCTGTCCAAAGTTCGTCTCCTGTATTATCGTGCCGATAATTGCCGGCTGCTTTTTCTTTGTCCATGACAAAATTTCCTTTTTCATTAGTATATGTAACGGACATAGAAAAGTACGAAAACAGAGTTCTTTACCATTCTTCTTACAAAAGTTTTAACAACTCCCCATGAATATTTCCGTTTGTTCCTACTACACTGCCTCCTTCTCTGGGATTAAGGGGATTTCCTGCAAAATCAGTTACTATTCCTCCTGCTTCCTGAACTAAAAGCATACCCGCAGCATAATCCCAAGGATTTAGATATATCTCGAAATATCCGTCCTGCCTTCCACAGGCAGTATATGCCAGCTCCAGAGCCGCAGAACCAATTCTACGGACATCCTGACACGCTCCGAAAACTCTGCGAAATCGTGCAAAGTTTTCGTCAGCAAGTTCTCTTTTTGCAGTTCCAAGACCAATGATTGTATCTGAAAGTTTTTCTGCCTTTGATACCTTTATCGGCTGTCCGTTTAGGAAACTTCCTTTTCCTTTTATTGCAGAAAATATTTCTTCATGGAAGGGATTATATACAATTCCCATAACAATTTCATCCTGATAACAAAGCGCTAAAGATACAACACTATGTTGATAATCGTGCATCAGATTTGTTGTTCCGTCAACCGGATCTAAAATCCAAAAGCTGTCGGCTTTCATTTCCTGCAATCCGGTTTCTTCACCGAGAAATTGAATATCTGGAGCAAGAAGAAACAATTCTTTTTTTAAGAAATTCTGCACTGCAATATCTACCTGTGTTACATAATCTGCTACCCCTTTTTCCTTTACATGAGCAGCCATTTCACGGTTTTTAATTAACTCTTTTGTCTTTGTTACCAAACGAATAATTTTCTCCATATTCATAGACATTTCCCTCATCGCTTTCCATTTACCGATACCATGAACAATAGTTTCTGCTTTTATTATATATACGGAAATCTTTCATGTAAAGTTCCGCTGGCAATCTTGGCAAGTTTTCTCCCCTCCTTTCATAGATTGAAAGAAAAGTCCTATGGAGTTGTTTATGCCATCAAAAAAAGAATTTATTCTCTCAGAAAAATATGCGGATATTATTCTACCCGTATATTCTGATTTTTTAGAGGAATACGCAGAATGGGGAGCGCAGATTTTTAACCGCTATTATGGAATGGTACACTATCCCTTAGAAGAGGAATTTTACCCTGATTTTTACGAATATGGATTTTTTTACAACACTCTGCCAAAGCTCTATACTCTCCTTGATACAGTAAGTCTGGATGCTTCCGGTATTACGACGGTGCAGACGCAGCCTGTTTTAAACTTAAAGGGAGCAGATGTGCTTTTAGGATTTATTGACACAGGCATTGATTATACACATCCTGCATTTCGAAGAACAGACGGAAGCAGCAGAATTTACGGTCTCTGGGATCAGACAGTTCAAGATGGTACGCCTCCCTTTGATTTAGAATATGGAAGTGCTTACAGTAATGAGGACTTAAATAATGCCCTTACCGCAACAACGCCCTTTTCCGTAGTTCCCAGCGAAGATACTAATGGGCATGGAACCTTCCTTGCAGGTGTAGCGGGAGGAAGCACTCTTCCCCGGTCCGATTTTAACGGCGCTGCTCCGGAAAGTATGCTGGCTGTTGTAAAATTAAAAGAAGCAAAACAGTATTTAAAAACACTTTTTTTGGCCAATGGCGAGCAGCCGGCATATCAGAGCACAGATATAATGATGGGCATTCGCTATCTTACTTTATTAGCTGAAAAACTGAAAAAACCACTTGTACTGTGCTTGGGACTTGGTACTAATCAAGGCCCTCATGCAGGTGTTTCGCCGGTAGACTCTATGCTGGGCATTGCCGACAACTATCGGGGGATTCACTCTGTTGTCGCTGCCGGAAATGAAGCCGGAAAGGCACATCACTATTATGGGAATTTTTCCGGAAACGAAACTTTTAAAGAGGTTGAAATATTAGTAGCCGAGAACACTTCCGGATTTTGTGTGGAGTTTTGGAGTGACCCTCCTGAAGTCTATGCGGTTGGATTTGAGTCTCCTTTAGGAGAAATCGTACAAAAATTATCTCCCCGTATCAGCTTTAGTGAAAACATTTCCTTTATCTTAGAAAACACAAAAATATTTGTCAGTTCAGAAATGTTCCAGACAGTTTCAGGCAATCAACTGATTTTCATTCGTTTCTCCGAACCTACACAAGGTATCTGGAAAATACGGATTTATACTAATATGCCGGGGCAGGGAACCTTTCATATGTGGCTTCCGATTACAGGGCTTGCAAGACCGGACATTACCTTTATACAGCCAAATCCAGACACCACCCTTACTGCTCCTTCAGACTCTGCTTCTGTGATTACCACAGCCGCTTATAATGCTTACAATAACAGCCTGTTTTTAAACTCCAGTAGGGGATATACAAGAAGCGGTCAAATAAAACCGGATTTAGCTGCTCCCGGCGTCAATGTTTTTGGACCAGCCCCGAACAATCGTTTTACCACTCTGTCGGGAACTTCTGTATCTGCTGCAATTACAGCCGGAGGATGCGCTTTGTTGGTAGAATGGGGTATGCGCCGTACTCCTGCCAGAATTTTCAATAACACAGAACTGAAAACTTTGCTGATAAGAGGAGCAAAGCGAAGCCCTGAACGCTTATATCCCAATCGGGAATGGGGATACGGAACGTTGGACATTTATCAGGTACTTTCTACTTTAACTCTTTCCTAAATTTTTTTTGATTTCTTTGCACCATTTTTCTTTGTTCACATAGTATGTAAGTGTAATCAAAATTTTTGGAGGATTTATTCATGAGTGATTTAGCTGCTACAAACTGTGGTTGCGGATGCGAAGACAACTGTGGAGGAGGTATGACACACAATTTCGGTGATTGCAACTGCATTATCTGGATTTTGTTATTATTATGCTTCTGCGGTAACGGATTTGGCGGAGACGGCTGTGGATGCGGCGGAGATAACAGTTGTCTTTTACTGATTATCCTGCTCTTATGCTGCGGCAACGGACACGGCTTTTGCTAATCTTTTTCTCCGCAGTGAGCCTTGCGGAGTATCTTTTATTTCATAGGACGAAAATTCTTCAGCAATAAGAAAAAGGGGATACCGTTTCGGTATCCCTGTCTGTAAGATAAGATATTCAGATTTTACAAAAAGATGTGCCTGCTTTGCAGAAAAAGATGTGTCTCTTTCTCGTGTATTTTCTTCTTCTTTTCTAAAATATAAAAAGAAATTTTTTTCCTTTTGTTATGATTTATTATGACAACTTTCTGAAAATCTGTCAATATTTCTATGCAAAATTTTACAATTTTCTATCTTGCTTTTTCGACATTTTTCCAACTGCCGGAAGCTTCAAACTCCTCTACTGCTCTTTTCGCCTCTTCAATCAATGTTTTATCATAGCCAATCATTTCTAAAAGGCGAATGGCATTTCTGGTAGTTACTCTTCCTTTTTTCAGAAGATAGTTAAACACAACGTCTTTTTCTCGTACTTCCTCTTCGAAATGATAATTTTCATAATATTCCTGAAGCATATAGGACAATTCAATATCATGAGTTGCCGCAAAAGACAATACATTGTTTTTACAGATGTGCGCTAATATTTGGGAAGATGCTCCAATTCGCTCAATGGTATTGGTTCCTCGTAATACCTCGTCAATAATACACAGCAGATTTTCGCCGGATTTTGCAGCGTCTAAAATTCTCTTTAAGGAACGGATTTCTACGATGTAATAGCTTTCTCCGCTTCCTAAATCATCTCGTAGCGCCATGGAAGTCATGACCTGAAAATAAGGTGCGCAATAAGAAGATGCCGTACAGGTATAAATAGTTTGGGCAAAAATACTGTTTATGGCAATATTTTTCAAAAATGTAGATTTTCCCGAAGCATTGGAACCGGTTACCAAAATGCCCCCTTTGGCAGAAATACTGTTTGCCACGGGATTTTCAATCAACGGATGGTAAAGATTTTCCACATCCATATACGCTCTTTTCTCTTCCCTAAATTCAGGACAAGTATAATAAGGCAAAGTTTCACGAAAAGATGCAATGGAAATCATGCTGTCTATATAACCTAAAGTATAAATCAGCTCCTCCAGTTCCTTTCGGTTTTCCTTCATGGACTTCATCATATCCTGAAATTTAATCAAATCAATATGAGTCAGCATACGAATGTAATCCATAAGCATGCCTTCCAGTCCGCCTCCCGTTGAACTTCTGTCAATAACAAGCGAGGAACGTTTCTGAAAGCCTGCCAGCCTTTTCTGTGCCGGTATTCCTCTTGCCATGGCAGCTTCCAGCTCCGGTATTTTTAGCTTTTCCAGTTTCTTATAAGCTTCTAAAAGCTGCAATACATTTCTGAAGCTGGAAAGATAAGCATCCACCTCCTGCTTCTGTGTCATATAAGCGCCGATATTCACAACACAGACCAAAAGAAACAAAAAGACTCCGGGATTAGGCGCCAAAATAAAGACAAGAAGCGACAGGAAAAAAGCGCTGCAAAATCCAATCTGTACGTTTTTTCCTTTGATGTTTACTTCTGTTGTTACATGAATATTTTCGTAAATACTATTGCTGCCGGATTTTCGCACAGAAGCAAGAATAGTCTGCACCTGCTCTCTTATTTCCTGATTTTTAGCAAAAAACAGCATCAACCGATTGCGATATTTTAGTTCTTTCTCTTCAAATACCGGTTTTCGCAAAATATCATACAGACAATCTCCTCCTACGGCGGAAAAAGTCTGGTTCAGCAGCATGAAAATACGGTCCATGTCTAAATCATTCCATGTGATATCGTCAATGAAAAAGCCTTCTTTTTCTCTCTTATGAAAAAACTGCGAAATATGATGGAAATCTTCATACGTATATTCCCGGTCAGGTATTTGTCCCCAGGCATTTTTTAATTTCTGCTGCAAAAAAAGCTTTCGTCTTTTGTTTTCTGACAGCATAACTGCTGCTGCCGATAAAAGCAGCAGCGCAATTATTCCAATTCCTACAACTGTTTCACTCATGAGGTCACCTTAAAAATATTTCTCGATACAGTCCAGTGTTTCCTGAATTTCTGCTTCTGTATGTGCATCGGATAAGAACATAGCCTCAAACTGTGACGGAGCCATGTGAATACCGTGATTTAACATATATTGGAAATATTTGGAAAATTCTGTGGTATCTGATGTTTTTGCAGAAATATAATCCGTTACCTTATTTGGGGTAAAGAAAATACAGCCTAGGGAGGACACGGAATTCACCTGATAGTCCACGCCTTTTTCTAAAAAGATTTTACGAATTCCCTCATACAGAAGTTCTCCTTTTTGATAAAGACGTTTGTAAATATCCTGATCTTCCCAGAGAATTTTCAGCTGTGTAAGTCCTGCTGCCATAGCAATGGGATTTCCGCTTAAAGTCCCTGCCTGATACACAGGTCCTGCCGGAGCTACCATTTCCATAATCTCTTTTCTTCCGCCGTAAGCGCCTACGGGCATACCGGCTCCGATAATTTTTCCGTAAGTTACCAAATCCGGTGTAATTCCGTAAAATCCTGCTGCTCCGCTGAAGCTTAAACGAAATCCGGTAATGACTTCGTCAAAAATTAAAAGCGCATGATATTTATCACATAAGTCACGCAGTCCCTGTAAAAATCCGTCTGCCGGAGGAACCACACCCATATTTGCACCTACCGGTTCTACAATCACAGCGGCAACCTGATTGTCGCTTTCTAAAAACAGCTTTTCTACACTGCTTAAATCGTTGTAAACAGCAAGCATAGTGTCCTGTGTACATCCTTTTGGAACGCCTGCGCTGTCCGGCACGCCGCTTGTCATAACACCGCTTCCTGCGCTTACCAGCATAGCGTCTGTGTGTCCGTGATAACAGCCGGCAAATTTAATGATTTTGTTCTTTCCCGTATACCCTCTGGCAACACGCAGAGCGCTCATTACCGCCTCTGTACCGGAGTTTACCATACGTATCATATCGATGTGAGGAATTTTATCACAGATAAATTCTGCCATTTCCACTTCTACTTCCGTAGCGCAGCCAAAGCTTAATCCGTTTTCGCTGGCACGGATAACCGCATCTTTAATCTGCTCATTATTATGTCCTAAAATCATAGGTCCCCATGAGTCAATGTAGTCAATATATTCATTGCCGTCTACATCAAAGATTTTACAGCCCACAGCTCCCTGTATAAAGCGAGGCGCTTCTGTAACAGAGCCATAAGCACGAACAGGACTGTTTACCCCTCCGGGTATTCTCTTTACTGCTCTTTGAAATAATTCCTCTGATTTTGTCATTATCCAATTCTCCCTTCTTCGATGTATTTTGCAATTTCCTTTGCAAAATAAGTGAGGTAAATGTCTGTACCTGCACGGTAGGCGCCGGCTGCCATTTCACAGATAATTTTATCCTCTTCAATATAACCAAGCTTTGCTCCCGCCTTTACCATAGCGTATTCTCCGCTGACAGAATATGCTGCCACAGGAACATGAAGCTCATTTTTCACTTCACGAATAATATCCAGATAAGAAAGCGCCGGTTTTACCATAATGATATCCGCTCCCTCTTCTACGTCTAACAAAGCTTCCTTTAAGCCTTCCCTGCGATTGTGATAATCCATCTGATAGCTCTTTCTGTCACCAAAGGAAGGCGCAGAGCCCGCAGCATCACGGAAAGGACCATAAAATGCAGAAGCATATTTTACGGCATAAGACATAATCGGCGCTTCCTTATATCCATTTTCATCCAGCAGATTACGAATTGCCAGAACCCTGCCATCCATCATATCAGAAGGAGCAACCATATCTGCGCCTGCCTGCACATGGGAAAGGGCTGTTTTTGCCAAAAGCTCTAAGGTCTTGTCGTTTTCTACTTCATGACCGCACAGAACACCGCAGTGTCCGTGAGAAGTATATTCGCACATACATACATCTGTAATCAGATACAAATCATCGCCAAAAGCTTCTTTTGCCTTTGCAACAGCTCTTTGTACAATACCGTCTTTTGCGTAAGCCTGACTTCCCACCTCATCTTTTTTATCCGGAATACCGAAAAACATTACCTTGCTGACTCCGGCGTCTAAGGTTTCTTCCAGTCCTTTTAACAAGGTATCAATGCTGTAACGATATTGCCCCGGCATGGTTGGAATTTCCTCTTTTATTCCTGTTCCTTCTTTTACAAACACCGGATAAATCAGAGAACTTTTATCCACTCTGGTTTCACGCACCATTTTTCTCAGGATTTCATTTCCTCTTAACCTTCTCGGTCTGATATTCATAATTCTACAACTCCTTTTTCTCTGAATTCTTTTTTAATTCTATTACTAATTCTAGAAGGCTGTCAATAGACGCTTCTTTTGACATGTAAGTTTCCATGGAATATTTATCTGCTGCTGCTTTTGTCTGTTTTCCGATACAGGCGGCTTTTACCCTGCTGTAATCCAACTCCGGCACTGCTTCCACAAAGCCTTTGACCGTAGATGCGCTGGTAAAAACAGCACAGTCGATGCTTCCTGCCTCAAATTCCTTCTTTTCATCAATAATTTCAGATTTTTCATAAAGAGTTTCGTAAATGCCGATATCGTCAATGACAATACCTGCTTTTTTCTTTAATTCTTCTATGATTTCCTGACTGCCGATTTCTGCTCTGGGGAGTAATATTTTTTCTGTTCCGCTGCATTTTTCACACAGCATTTTCCCAAGAGACGCACCGTCAAACAGTTCCGGCATGACATCTGCAAAAAATCCTTTTTCCTGCAATGCCTTCTGTGTTCCGGTTCCTACCACTGCAAATTTTGCATTTCCCAGTTTTCTTGCGTCCACCTTTGCTTTTTTCATTTCTTCAAAGAAAACCTTTACTCCCTTAGGGCTGGTAAAAGCAATCCAGTCATAAGTCTGCAAATGAGAAAAAGCATTCAAAAGAGCTGTATTTTCCTGTTTTGCTGCTGTCTTAATGGCAGGTAATTCCAGCACCTCTGCTCCCAGTTTTCTGAGCTTTGCCGCCATGGAGGATGCCGCTTCCTTTGGTCTTGTAACCAGCACTTTATAACCGAAAAGCGGAAGCTTCTCATACCAGGCAAATTCGTCTGCCAAAGCGCAGACCTTACCAACTACAATAATGGCAGGTGTTTCAATTCCCTGTCGCTGTACTTCTTCCGGCAAAGTAGAAACCGTTGCTACAATTCTTTTCTGTGCCGCAGTTGTGCCCTTCTGCAAAATTGCAGCCGGCATATCCTTTTCCATACCTGCGTCTAAAAGCGCTTGACAAATATCAGTTAAGGCGCTGACACCCATTAAAAAGACTAAAGTTCCTTTTGTACGAACAAGGGCTTCAAAATCAATGTCGTAAGCTGCGCCCTTTTTCTTATGTCCCGTAATAATGTGAAGAGAGGAGGTGAAATCACGATGAGTAACCGGAATGCCGTTATATGCCGGAACTGCAATGGGGGAAGTCACTCCTGGTACAATTTCATAGGGAATACCTTCCTGAATTAACAGCTCCAGCTCTTCCCCGCCTCTGCCAAAAAGGAAGGGGTCTCCACCTTTTAAGCGGACTACACGATATCCCTTTTTTGCTTCCTTTAATAAAACCTCATTAATCTGCTCCTGAGGCATGGTATGGTGCGATGCCCTTTTTCCTACGTTAATGCAGCGGGCAGTTTTTGGGATTTGTGATAAGACACCCTGTCCTACCAGACTGTCATATACCACTACCTCTGCCTGCTGTAAAATTTCCATTCCTTTTAAAGTAAACAGTCCAATATCTCCCGGACCGGCTCCTACCAGCCATACTTTCCCTTTACACATACGCTTTGCTCCTTTCCTGCAGCTCCTTTGCAAGAGAAATTCCAAGCTCCTCTGCTGCTTCTGCACTGCCCTTTTTCAGCCCTTTTTCATAATTTCCTGTATTCTCATCGTAGTATAAGCCACGTAAAATAATCTGTCCGTCCTCGACCCGGGCATGGGCGGCTACCGGAGAAGAACAGCCTCCGTTTAAATAACGGACAAAGGCTCTCTCTGCCAATGCGGCATAAGTGGCGTTTTCGTCTCCATAGCCCTTTAAATAGCTGTAATCTACATCCTTTCTTCCCTGAATTGCCAAAATTCCCTGTCCGGCTGCGGGTATCATCTCCTCCGGTTCAAAATAACGGGCAATTCTGTCCTCCAAGCCTAATCTCTTTAAACCGGCGGCTGCCAGCAGCAGACCGCTGTATTCTCCGTCATCTAATTTTTTTAAACGTGTCTGAACGTTTCCTCTAACACTTTTACATTCCATATCAGGAAAGATTTCTTTTAGCTGTAAAATTCTTCTTAAACTGGAGCACCCAATAGGCTTCGAAGTATCTAACTGGGTAACACCTTTTGGAAGTACCAGAACGTCTCTTGGATCTTCTCTTTTGGAAAATGCAATAAGAGGCAGTTCTTCGGGAACCTCCATAGGCATATCCTTTAAGCTGTGTACAGATAATTCTGTTTTTCTTTCCATAAGAGCTTTATCCAGCTCTTTTACAAACAGTCCCTTTCCTCCGATTTTATCTAAGGTTCTATCTAAGATTTTATCTCCGGTGGTTTTCATGGTCAAAATTTCCACCTGTATATCCGCATTATTTTCTCGGATATAATCCCGTACCATTTCGCTTTGCACCACTGCAAGCTTACTTTCTCTGCTTCCGATTACTACTTTTCTCATATTTACTCCCCTTTATGACTGAGCATTTCCTGTATCATTTCTCTTACACGGCGGACCTTTTTGTGGTCTTTTCCGCATCCATTAAAGCCGATAACCACATTCTCATATTCCAGAATTCCCGGAAAATGAAAATCGCATTTTTCTTGATTGCTGGCTACATTTACCAGTATATTATTCTCTTTGCAAATCTTGTATATTTCTTCGTTTAACGCATGATTATCTGTCACTGCAAGTACAAGGTCTGCATTTTCAATATCTTCTGCTTCAAACTTTTTCTGCTTATAAATAATTTTCCCCTTCTGGCAGAGAGTCTTGACGCTCTCTGTACAGGCAGGTGCGATTACCGTGATTTCCCCCACAAAAGTCAGCAGTGTTTGAATTCTTCTGACAGCAATCTTTCCGCCTCCGATTACCACGGCTCTTTTCTGTGTGAAATCTACAAACAAAGGAAAAAACTTCTTCTCTTTATGCTCCATAAAGCTTTTCCAGCCCTTCTACACAATTTATGAATTCTTCTTTTTCCAAGGTATCACGAAGCCCAAACATCATTTTACTGACAACCTTTCCGGCTGCAACATCAATGGCATTTAAAAGGTTTTCCCTGTCCTCGTCTTCCATAGGTGTTTTTCGCAGAATTTTTAAAATACGCAGGTTTAAATCCTGCACAGCCTCTGCCTGAATATCCTGAATACGAGGGATTAAACTTCTTCCGTCATACCAGCAGTAAAAATCTTCCATCTGCTCTCTTAATATTGCTGCTGCCTTCTGCATACTTTCCTGAAGCTCCAAAGAATTGGTATCAATTTTAAAACTGTCAATATCATAAAGAGTTATGCCCTCTATTTCGTTTACAGACGGCTCAATGTCTCTTGGAACTGCCAAATCAATTAAAATCTGCTGTTTTTTCCCTGTTGCTGCCTGCTGTATCAGCTCCTTGGTAAGGGTAAAGTTCGGACTTGCCGTTGCACTGACAATCAAATCACAGGAAGGGAAGAATTCCATGCGTTCTCCATAGTTAATTCTGTCGCATCCTTTGGGAATGCTTACAATTCCGCTGCGATACTGACGGACGGTAACCGTTACATGAGCGCCTGCCTCTGCCAAAGCCAGTGCAGCCACCTTTCCCATTTCTCCGTTTCCGATTACCATACAATTACTGCCGTCTAAGGAATATCCGGTTTCTCTCAGCTTTTGAATAGCCTGATGAATGACAGAGCTGTTGCCTCTGGAAAATACGACCTCTGTTTTTACTCTTTTTGCGGCAGTTACCGCCATACGAAACAGAACCTCTAAAACGTTGTCTGTACAGTAGACATCTCTTGCCATGGACAGGGCATCCTTTACCTGCGTAATAATCTGGTCTTCTGCCAAAATCTGAGATTTTAAGCCGCTTGTCAGATAAAAAAGATGCTCAATGGCTTCTTCTTCCCTTCGCTCCACAAAATATCTGCGAAATTCTTCCGGATTTTTTCCTTTTTCTTCACACAGAAAATCAAAAAGAGAACCTTCCCATTCCTCCTGTGTACTTGCCCAAATCTCCATTCTGTTGCAGGTAGACAAAATAATACAGCCTAAAATCCCCGGAGCTTCTTTTAATTTCTCCATTGCTGCCGCTGCATTTTTCTTTGTAAAGGAAAACTGCGCACGTATGTCTACGGACGCTTTGTTATAATCAATTCCCACCATGGAAATACTCATTTTTTCTTCCATCTCCTAAATCTTTTGTTTTTGCACTGTTTTTTCATCTTAGCACAGAATTCTTTTCGGTGCAACTTATTGACAAAATCAGATAGTATGTTACAATGAATGCAGAATTGAGTGTTCAAGGTGCCTGCTTGCAGGAGAATAGGAAAGTCAAGTGAAAAGCTTGCACGGTCACGCCGCTGTAAAGGAGAAGTTTTATTTCACTATGTCACTGGAGCTTACTGGGAAGACGAAATAAAATGCTGATGCCTGAGTCAGAAGACCTGCCTTGTACATGCGATTTACACAGGTTACGAACGATGGCCGTGTGTAAGAACAGGTTGGCTCATAGCATGTCAATTTTGCTGGAACCTCTTGTTCTTCTGATAGCCTGTCGGTGTGTACCGAAGGGCTTTTTTTGTTGTATAGAAAATTGTATTCTATACAATAAAACGCTCCGCAGAGAGCACATTATTTTTTAAATCAGAAGGGAGAAGAAAAATGAGTAAACAACGCAAACGAATTTTTGTACTGACTGGTATTCTTGCACTTACTTTTGGAATGATGACAAATGTCAGTGCAATGCACATTATGGAGGGCTATCTGCCCGGCGGCTTTTGTATCGCATGGGGTGCTTTATGTATTCCGTTTTTAGTTGCCGGATTTTTGTCTATTAAAAAGACTTTAGCCGAACATAAAAATTTAATTACACTCCTTGCTATGTCAGGAGCTTTTGTATTCGTAATTTCATCACTGAAAATTCCGTCTGTAACAGGAAGCTGTTCTCACATGACAGGAACCGGACTGGGCGCTATTTTATTCGGACCTTCCGCCGTTTCTATTTTAGGGCTGATTGTTCTGTTGTTTCAGGCTATTTTACTGGCCCACGGCGGACTGACTACCATCGGAGCAAATACTTTTTCCATGGCAATCGCCGGTCCGTTTGTATCCTACGGAATTTTTGTGTTATGTAAAAAAGCAAAAGTAAATAAAATAGTTTCTGTATTTCTTGCAGCGACCTTAGGTGACTTATTTACTTACTGCGTTACAGCTGCACAGATGGCGCTTGCTCACAATGCAGATACCACGTTTATGGCTGCTATGGGTAAATTCCTTACTGTATTCGCTCCTACACAGGTACCTTTGGCTATCATTGAAGGTATTATCACTGTTTTGATTATTCAGGGATTAGAAACTTACGCAAAACCTGAGCTTCGTGCTATCGGTTACTTAAAGGAGGGAAAATAATATGAAAAAGAAAGTATTTCTTGCCATTCTTTTGATTTTCTTAATTGCTTTTGTTCCGTTATTCGCATTAAAGGATGCAGAATTTGGCGGTTCTGATGATGCCGGAAGTCAGGTTGTAGAAGAGGTTGACTCTTCTTATGAGCCATGGGCAACTCCTATTTTTGAAAAGCTCATTGGCGGAGAGCTTCCGGGAGAAGTGGAAAGTCTTCTCTTCTGTCTTCAGACAGGAATTGGCGTAGGCGTCATTGCTTTCATCATGGGACGTTTTGTAGAACGCAAGAAATGGATGAAAGACGATAATTAAAATTTCTCTTTGAAAGGAGTTTTCTTATGATTGTCATTGATAAGCTTTGCTATCATTCCAGACTCAGATATGAAAACGCCGGTGAGAAGTTTGCCTTTGCAATAATTACACTTTGTATTTGTGTAATGAGTCGTTCGATTGCAGTGGCAGGTATCGTATTAGCAGTTACAGGGGTTCTTACCGTTAAAAAAGGTGGAGTCCCTGTTTCTCGTTATTTACGTTTTCTCACTGCCCCGATTATTTTTTTATTACTCAGCACCATTGCCATTATGTTTCATCTAAGCCGTACTCCCATGGATATGTTTGCTGTTCCTGTGGGAAGCTGGTACATTACCACCAGCTACTCCTCTTTCTTTTATGCGGTGCAGCTTATTTTTACGGCATTAGGAGCTGTTTCCTGCCTGTATTTTTTATCCTTTACTACGCCGATGCCGGATATTTTGCAGGTTCTTGAGAAGCTCCACTGCCCCAAATTATTGATGGAGCTCATGCTTTTAATTTATCGTTTTATTTTCGTGCTTTTGGATACGGCTTCTGCGCTTTCCACTTCTCAGAACTGCCGTCTTGGAAACCGTGATTATAAAACGTCTTTAAAATCCTTCGGAATGTTGGGCTCTGTTTTAATGATAAGAGCCGTGGAACGCTCCAACCGTTTATATGCTTCTATGGAGGCAAGATGCTATGACGATACCATCCGTGTCTTATCGGAAAACCAGCCTCCGAAAAAAAGTGTTATTGCAGCCATTGTTGTATTTGACTCGGCTTTATTTCTGTTTGCTGTATGGAGGAGATTTTTTTCATGAATTCAGATATTATTTTAAAAGCAGAAGATTTATATTTTTCTTATGACGATGAACAAAGCCATTCTTTAAACGGACTTTCTCTGGAAATTAAAAAAGGACAAAAAATCGCATTTATGGGTGCTAACGGAAGCGGAAAATCTACCTTTTTTCTATGCTGTACCGGTATTTTAAAACCGCAAAAGGGAAAACTTTTCTTCCATAATAAAGAAGTTACTTATAAGAAAAAAGAACTTTTAGATTTGCGAAGCAAAATCGGAATTGTTTTTCAGGATCCGGATAATCAGCTTTTTTCAGCCAGTGTCTATCAGGAAATTTCTTTTGGTCCTTTAAATTTAGGACATTCAGAAGAAGAAACAAAAAAAGAAGTTGAAGAAGTCATTGATTATCTGGAAATTACCCCTTTCCGTCATAAACCAACCCATGCATTAAGCGGTGGACAGAAAAAGCAGGTTTCTATTGCTGATATTCTTGTCATGAAACCGGAAATTATTATTTTAGATGAGCCTGCTGCTGCTTTAGATCCTAAGCATACGACTATGGTAAACCATATTGTAGATCAGATGACGCAAAATGGGATTACTGTTTTAATGGCAACTCATGATGTAAATTATGCTTATGAATGGGCAGATGAAATTTTATTATTCCACGAGGGGAAAGTTCTGATGCATGGCACTCCGGCTCAGGTATTCAGCAATCGAGGTGTTTTAAAACAAACAAATTTAGAACCGCCTGCTGTTCTGGAGCTTTTTGAAAGCTTATGCAGAAAAGGAATTTTAAAATCCTCTCTCCCACTTCCGAAAAACTTAAATGCTTTAGAAAAATACATCTCAGATGTGAAAATAAATACACACTACGGAGGAACAAAAACAGTGTCAAAAGAAACAAAAAAAGCCATCTTGGCTGTAAGCTTTGGAACAAGTCACAATGATACCAGAAAAATTACCATTGATGCCATTGAACAGGATATGCAGGCTGCTTTCCCTGATTATGCCCTCTATCGTGCATGGACCAGCAAAATGATTATCAAAAAAGTAAATGCCAGAGACGGTGTGCATATTTGCAATGTGAAGGAAGCTATGGAGAAAATGCTTCAGGACGGAATTACAGACGTACTTGTTCAGCCTACGCATGTAATTAACGGGATTGAAAACGACCTTATGAAAGAAGATGCTCTTGCTTTTCAGGAGCAGTTTCATTCTATTTCTTTTGGAGACCCGCTTCTTACCAGCGAGCAGGATAATTTAGCCGTTATCGATGCCATTACCTCTGAATTTAAGACTTTAACAAAGGATGAGGTTTTAGTCCTGATGGGGCACGGAACAACTCACTATGCCAACGCAATTTACGCTGCTTTGGACTATACCTTTAAAGATAAGGGGTATTCCAATATTTTTCTGGGAACCGTAGAAGCTTATCCTACCATGGAAAGTCTGTTAAAAATGGTTCATGCTTATCAGCCGAAAAAGGTTGTTTTGGCGCCGTTTATGATTGTTGCCGGAGACCATGCGAAAAATGATATGGCAAGTGATGAGCCGGACTCTTGGTATAGCCAGTTCAAAGCAGCAGGCTATGATGTAGAGCCTGTATTAAAAGGCTTGGGAGAATATACCGGTATCCGAAAACTTTTTATCGAACATTTAAAAACCATTGATTGTTAAAAAACAGAATGGGATGTCACATCGTATTTAAAGCGACATCCCATTCATTATTTTTCCATCCAATTCTTTACTTCTTCCAGTGTCTTTAATTTCCCGTATAAATATTCTTTTACAGGTGTTTCATCCTCCAAAAGGTCGGGTATCATAATTACCTTCATTCCCGCTTTTCCCGCTGAAATAATTCCGTTATAAGAGTCCTCCAGCGCCAGAGCGGCGGCGGGACTGACTTCTAATTTCTCACATGCCAGTGCGTAAATAGCCGGATGCGGTTTCCCATGCTCCACACAATCCCCTGTGATGATTTCCTGAAAATAATCAAAAATCCCTTGCTCCTTCAGCGCTTCCTTAGCATACATTTGATGGGTGGAGGTTGCCACTGCCATAGGAATGTTTTTCTTCTTTAAATAATCTAAAAGAGAAAGCAGACCTTCTTTTTTGGGAATTCCCTTCTCTTTCTCATAGTCATAATAGACCTGATGATATCCGTCTAAAAACGCCTCTAAAGGAAAATTTGCGCCGTATTTCTTCAGAAAATAAGCATTTCTTTGGGCTCTGTTCATGCCCAATGTATTTTTGATGTTATCGCCCAGCTTTCCGTAGCCCAGATTTTCCCCTGTCACATCCCAACTGTACTTAATAATCCGCTCGGTATCCAGCATTAAACCATCCATATCAAAAACAACTGCTTTTGGTAAAAACGGTTCTTCTTTTATCCAGTATTCTGCCATTTTATTCACTTTGAATTGCAGCTCCTATCTGACTGTAAATATTTTCTGCGTCCAGCACATGGAAAGGCTCGGTGTTATGATTTCCATCTGCTCCTGCTGTTACTAAAATGTATTCCTGTCCCTCTACCATTGCCAGACTTGCCAGACACTGACCAGCCGCATTGGTAAAGCCTGTTTTGCCGCCCAGAATTTCTCCGTCTGTCACCTCTAAGGTCGATTTCTTGTCATACATGGTGCTTTCAAAGGTAATTCCGTTTGGCTCTGCTGCTGTGGGAGCAGTTGTATAAGAACGGGTGGTAAAAACCTCATAAAAGGTTTCATTTTTAATTGCCTGCTCTAATAATATCATAATATCTGTAACGGTTGTATAGTGCTCCTCTTCATGCAGACCTGAGGCATTTACAAAGTGAGAATTTAACATCCCAAGCTCCTTGGCTCTTTCATTCATTTTTTCAGCAAAGGCTTCTTCACTTCCTGATATTCTGCATGCCAGCGCAGTACAACATTCTGCTCCTGACGGCAGCATCAGACCATACAGCAAATCTTTTACAGAAACTTTTTCTCCCGGCTGAAAGCCTGCCATGGAAGCTCCTCTTTCATATTCAGCCAAAACCTCGTCTACCGGAATTTGAACCTTCTCCTCCAAATCAGAAAGCTCTTCCACGGCAATCAACAAGGTGAGAATTTTTGTCATAGACGCAGGATAAATGCGTTCTTCTGCATTTTTAGAAGCCAGTACCTTATTGTTTTGTACGTCCTTTACAATAGCGGCTTCACTGTAAATATCCATATCAATCTGAACATTCAGCCGTTCCTCCAGCTTTCGTCTTTCTTCTTCCTCCTGCTGTCTTCTCCGTTCTTCCTCGGCTGCTATCCTTGCTTTTTCCTCCTGTTTTCTGTCATAAGCCTGTTTTAGCTTTATTCCGCCTAAAAGAGCGGTCAGGCAAAAAATGCACACAGCTAAAACCGTAAACATAATTCTTCTTTTTCTTCTGACTTCTTTCATTCGTTGTTGTTTCTTCATAATTTCTCCATATCCTATTATCTATTCTGTTTCAGGCAATAAACGCAGTTATTCCATGACAAAGCAATTTCTGTTTGTCATGGAATAATAAGCTTGTTTATTCATATATTTCTACTTCTGAAATACCATTGTCATTCCATCTGCTTCCCTCATAAGAGTCTGCAATATACATGGAAATGTAAGACGCATCTATTGGTTCCTCAAAGGAAAGACAGAATTTTTTCTTTTCGTCGGAAAATTCAATATCCTTTGTCTCACTGTCTCCCACTTGGATTGTCAATGTCTTTGGCCGTGCACTATATTCCCAGAGCTGGTCGCTTCTCCAGTTTCCTAAATATAATACAAGATAACGAACCTTATGATTTCCATCGAAATTTATCCGAATACCGGTTGTCTCGCCTGTGTTTTCCTCATTCTCCTGCCAGGAGGTGCTGCTGTCTCCGTCAACTGCACTTTGTGCACTGTAATCATAAGTGTCAGACTCTTTGATGGAGTTTTGTTCGGTACTGACAGGTACAATCTTCTGATATTGGGAAAAATCAATTTCATCCGGATTTACCAGTTGAAAACGCTCCTGTTTTGTCGTTTCCTCTTGCGCAGCATCCTGTTTCTCTGTTTCATCCACTTCTTTCTCAATCTCCTCAGACGGAGTATCCTGATGAACCACTTCTTTATGTAATTTTTCATAATACTCCTTTTCCTGCCTGTCCAAATCTTTCATCCGTTTCATTCCCAAAGCAATGCCAATTCCAAGGCATAAAAGCAACAGAAAAGTAATGAGAATGGCAATGTTTCGCCTTTTCTTTTTTTTCTCGGGACTTAAAGGGGGCTTTTCCTCTTCCTCCTCTTCTTCGTCTTCCTCGTCAAAAAGGTCTTCTTCCCAGACATTCTCCTCTTCTTCCGCAACAGCCGGTTCAACCTCCTGACATTCCATCTGCGGTTCTTCTTGCGGTTCTTCATTCAGCTTCGGTGTTTCTTCTGGTTCTGTAACAGAAGTATCTTCCTTTTCTTCGGCTTCTGTGGTTTTTTCAACTTCTGGCTTTTCTTGCTCCGGTTCTTCTTCTGTTTGTATAATTTTTTCTTCTTCCTTTGGAACATTTGTCATTTGTACAGGCTTTGTAGGCTCTGCCTTCTCTTCTCCCTGCTCTGCCTTTAAAATTTCTTCCAGTTCCTCGTCTGTCTTATAATAAGCCCATCTATCGTCCTCATCCATGTATTCGGGAAAAACAGCTTTTCCGCACCGTCCACAGTAGAGATCGGTATCCGGGATTTCTTTTCCGCATCTGTCACATTTCATGTTTTTTCCTTCCTGAAATTCCTATTTCCAGTAATCTCTTTCATTATCAATCATGTATAATAAAGCGTTACAGATACATGCGGCAATATTGCTTCCACCTTTTCTTCCTCTGGCAACAATATAAGGAACGTCTGTATCCATAATCATTTCCTTAGATTGTACCACATTTACAAAGCCAACGGGAACCCCTATAATTAAATACGGAGAAATTTTTTTCTCATTTATCAGTTCATACAGTCTTACAAGAGCAGTAGGCGCATTTCCGATAGCAAAAATCAATGGTTTTCCAAGTTCAGCCGCTTTGTCCATACTTGCTGTGGCTCTGGTACTACCCATCTCCTTTGCTTTTTTTGCCACATCCTCATCAGACATAAAGCAATAAACCTCACCGCCGTACTTTGCCAGTGCCTTTTTGTTAATTCCTGCCTTTGCCATCTGTGTATCTGTGACAATACAGGCGCCGTTTTTAATGGCTTCAATGGCTTTTTCCACTGCATTTGGAGAAAAACAAAGATTATCCGCATAGTCAAAATCAGCGCTTGTGTGAATACATCTTTTTACAATACATTCTGTACCGGGAATTAATTTTTTATCTCCCAGCTCTTCCGTAATAATTTCAAAGCTTCTTGTTTCGATTTCTTTTGGTTTTACATTTTCTAATTCTACTTTCATTTGTAGTCTGCCTCTCTTTTATTCCAATCCGGCTTCTAAAATCTCATAAATTTTCTTCATATCTAAATGCTTTCGAAGACCGTCTGCCAGTTTATCATATTGTGTTTCCTTAAATGCGGCAAAATCAATCCCCGTCATTTCAGAAACATCAAGCCCCTTTTCTTCTCCGATGGCTTTTACTATATTTTTTGCAACAGCTTCCTTATCAAAAATGCCGTGTACATAAGAGCCGTAAACATTGTTGCAGTAAGCTCCGTCCTGCTTTGTTGTATTTTGAACGTGGTCGGTGATTTCCGTGAAAGGATGTGCACCTTCCAGCAGTACACTTTCTCCCATGTGAATTTCATATCCTTCCAGCTTTACGCCTGTAAGAGAACTTAACGCACCTTCTACCTTTGGGAAAGTACCGGAAACTCTTGTGCGTGTTTTCAAATTCTGAAACACGGTTTCCATTGGCAAAAGTCCCATGCCCTTTATCTCACCCCCGGCTTCAACGCCGTCAGGGTCTGAAAGCTTTTCTCCCAACATCTGATAACCGCCGCAAATGCCAAAAATAATCTTGCCTTCTGTTGCTTTTTTCAAAATCGCCGCTTCCAGTCCGTTTTGTCTTAACCAGAGTAAATCTTCCATAGTGTTTTTCGTTCCCGGTAAAATAATCATATCGGGATTTTTCAGCTCATTGACTGCTTTTACATAGCGCAGGGAAACACCGGAAATCATTTCCAGAGCATTAAAGTCCGTAAAATTGGAAATTCTGGGCACACGGATAACTGCAATATCAATGACGCCGATTTCCTGCTTATCGGAAAAACGTTCGGTGAGGCTGTCCTCGTCTTCGACCTCCAATTCCATATAAGGGGCTACTCCCACCACGGGAATACCTGTTTTTTCTTCCAGACTTACCACTCCCGGCTCTAAAATGGTTTTATCCCCTCGGAATTTATTGATAATCATGCCCTTTACCATTTTCTGCTCGTCTTCCTCCAGCAGCATAACTGTTCCGATTAACTGTGCAAAAACGCCGCCTCTGTCAATATCTCCCACCAGAAGTACAGGAGCTTTTGCCTGCTTTGCCATACCCATGTTTACAATGTCTTCTTTTTTTAAATTGATTTCTGCAGGACTTCCTGCTCCTTCAATGACAATAATATCATACTCTTCTTCCAGCTTACGGTAAGCTTCCATCACCTTGGGAAGAAGCTGTTTCTTGTAAGCAAAATAGTCTCTGGCGCTCATCGTTCCCAGCACTTCTCCGTTTACAATCACCTGACTTCCCACATCATTGGTAGGTTTTAAAAGAATAGGGTTCATGAATACGGAAGGCTTAATTCCCGCTGCCTCTGCCTGCATGACCTGCGCTCTTCCCATCTCCAGCCCGTCTTCTGTAATAAAAGAATTTAACGCCATATTCTGAGACTTAAACGGCGCTACCCGATAGCCATCCTGCTTAAAAATTCTGCAAAGTCCTGCTGCCAAAAGACTCTTTCCTGCATTGGACATTGTTCCCTGTATCATAATTGCCTTTGCCATTGCTATTTCCTCTTTTCCCCGTTTAAAATATATTCCAAAGCTTCTGTTAAGCGCTCGTTTTCTTCTCTTTTTCGAACTGCAATACGGTAAAATCCTTTTTCCAGATTTGGATAATTACTGCAGTCTCTTATGGCAATCCCCTGCTTTAAACAGTTCTCCTTTAAATGTAAAGGGCCTTTAAAAAAGATATAGTTTGCTTTTGAGGGATAACAGAAAAGCTCTAATTTTCTTAATTTTTCTAACAGCCATTCTTTTTCTGCTTTGATTTTACTAAGTGTTTCTTTTACATACTCTTTTTCTTTTAACGCTGCTATTCCCGCCTCCTGTGCCAGCACCGATACATTCCACGGCTGCATTACTGCCTGCATATTTTCTAAAGTCTGGTTGTCACTGCAAAATCCATAGCCCAGACGAATACCCGCCATTGCATATTTCTTGGTGAACGCCTTCAGCAAAAAGAAGTTGGTATAAGTTTCCAGATAGGCTTTCATAGTATAAGCTTCCGAATTTTCGATAAAATCAATAAAACATTCATCCAGCACAAGAAAGGCATCTGAACGCTTGCAGCGCTGTAAAAGCTTTTCTACATAGCTTCTGTCTGCCAATATTCCTGTCGGGTTGTTGGGATTACAGAAGAACACCATATCAATGTCTTCGGTAATTCTGTCTATAAAATTCTCCTGCGGCACAAAGCCTTTTTCCTCTGAAAGCGGCACATACACGATTTCACATCCCACAGAAGACAAAGCCTGCTCATATTCTGCAAAAGTAGGAGCTGGAAGCAATGCCTTTTTTGGCTTTCTTGCCAGTACCAGACCGAAAATCAAATCTGCCGCTCCGTTGCCGCAGATAATTCTTTCTTCCGGTACTTCTTCTTCCTCTGCCAATGCTTTGCGAAGGGCATCGCAGCTTACGTCAGGATAACATTCCGCTTTCTCAAGCGCCTGTATGACTGCCTCCTTCACGCCCTTGGGCATCCCGTAGGGATTACAATTTGCGGAGAAATCTAAAATACCGGGATTACGGTATACGTCTCCGCCGTGTATGTGTATCTTTGTCATTGTTTTAATCTCCTTTAAAGAAATAGAATACCTGCCAATAAGACAGTTCTTACTGCCACAAAAAGCACTGCCCCTAAAAAGGAGCTTACATATAATAAGGTATTGGCACGTTTAATATCTTCATATTCAATATCTCGGTTTGCATCTCCGATGGTAGGTTTTTCATATAATTTCCCAAAATAATAGGCATTTCCCGCAAGCTGCACATTTAAAGCGCCTGCCATGACTGCTTCTGTCTGCGCAGAATTCGGACTGGCATGCTTGTATCTGTCTCTGAGAAAAATTTTTTTTGCATTTTTGCCGTCAAAGCCTTCCAGATAAGCAGCTGCAATCATCAGCCATGCGGAAATTCTGGCAGGAATATAATTGACTATATCATCCAGCTTTGCAGCATATCTTCCGAAATTGATATATTTCTCATTCTTATATCCCACCATTGAGTCCATGGTATTTATCCCCTTATAGATAAACATCAGCACAGGGCCTCCGATTGCCATGTAAAAAAGAGGTGCGATAATTCCGTCTGAAGTATTTTCTGCAACAGTTTCCACTGCCGCCTTTGTAATTCCTTTTTCATCCAGTGATTTTGTATCACGTCCCACAATCATAGAAACCGCATGTCTTGCGCCTTCTAAATCGCCCTTTTTCAGCTCTTTATATACCTTCATGCTTTCCTGCTTTAAAGATTTTACCGCAAGCATCTGGTAGCAAAAAAAGCTTTCAATCACAATTCCCAGTACGGTATGTATTTGATAGCCGATATACAAAATAGCAAGAGGTACAAAACCGGATAGGAAACAAATGGAAATCACCAGCGCCAGTCCCGCTTTTCGTTCTCCTTTTTCTGTCTTTGGAAATAGATTTCTTAAATGTTTTTCAAAAAAAGAAATGCCGTTTCCGATTATTCGGACCGGATGGTAAAGCCATCTGGGGTCTCCCAAAAGTAAATCTATAAAAAAGCCCAAAAGCAGGGCAGTTCCTGTCCATCTTATCATGATTTTATCCTTTCTGTACCAGACTGATTTCTTTTTTCTGCTCCCAAGCTTCCCTGTCTATGTGAAGCAGATAAAATTCTCCGTTCCCAATCTGCCATTTAAAGTATTCGCCTTTCGGCTCTGCAAAATGGGAAAGGATGCTCATGATTGTACCTCCGTGTACTACCATGGCAATTTGCCTGTGTTCTTTTGAAAAAGCTTTTAAAGTACATTCTTCAAAGCCTTTAATACATCTTTCTCGAAATTCTTCCACCCCTTCTCCGTTTGGAAAAGGCAGTGTTCCGTTGCTGTCAATCCATTCCTGATATTCTTTTACGCTTGACAGCTCCTGATAGTTTTTGTTTTCAAATTTTCCAAAATCACACTCTTTTAACTGTATATTTGTTTCCACAGAAAGCTTTGGATAAATCAGCGCCGCTGTTTCCAAGCATCGTTTCATAGGACTTGCATATACAAGCTCTGCCTTTGGATATTGTTTCTTTCTTATCTCCTCTATGCCAAGAGAGCACAAATTTTCATCGGTCTTACAGCCAATATATCTGCCTTTGAGATTTCCCAATGTTTTTCCGTGACGGATTAAAACTACTTTAAGCATCTTTTATCACCATGCCAAGACCGCATACCACACGGATGACCTGTCTGCTTTTTGCAGCCAGTTGTGTGCAGAGCCGCCCTGTACTCTCTCTGTATTTTCTGTCAAAGGCATCTATGGGGACTACACCATATCCTAATTCATTGGAAATCACAATTAAATCCGGATTTTTTTCCTGAATTTTCTCTGCTAAATTCTCAAAATCCCACTCTTTTTCCAGTCCCTTTTTTACCCATTCATGAAAATGATACAGACAGGTACAATGAAAAATATCATCATATTCTGCATTTTTTCCGTCTGTCATCTGCTCTTCGGAAAGAGAAAATTTCTCTTTTACATATTCTTTCTTTCCCTGAAAAGCGCCGCCTATAATTAACTTCATGGTCTTTCCCTTCTTTTATATCATTCTGCTGATGCTTTCACCGATTACACAGGAAAACGCTATCACCAGTTCGCAAATCTGCATGTGAAAACCGGCTAAATCTCCGGTAATTCCTCCAAATTCCTTCATAGACATTTTATAATAATACCAATATTCCAGAGCAGCTCCGGTTACCGCACATGCCCCGATGACAGGGCTGTATGCCAGCATTGCACACACGCAAAGAATAACATAAACGCAGGAAACAATTCTTACGCAATTCTTCTGTGCTCCGTCAGAAAAAGTAGCTGCAAGCCCTGTATTCTTTGCCATAGGAAAGCTGGCAATGGAAAAGCTTCCCAGCGCTCTGGAAAGCACAAAGCCGATACATACCACCGGCAGGCTCTGTAACGTAATTTCATGATACATGCCGTAGTACAGGAAAAAATACACCACGGCAGTGATAATGGCAAAGGCTCCTGCATGGGAGTCCTTTAAAATTTCCAGCTTACGTTCTCTTGGCTGATAGGAATGAATGGCGTCTGAAGTGTCCAGCAAGCCGTCCAAATGAATACCTCCTGTGAGAAATACCGGTATCATAACAAAAATCATTGCATAAAAGCCTCTGCTTTCTGTAAGATATCTTCCATAAAAGCCCCAAAGCCATACAACTCCGCCGATTATCACACCAATGAGGGGGAAAAAGCACATAATATAGCGCATATTTTCCTTTTTCCAGTCACTGGCAGGCATTGGGATTTTGGAATACATAGAAAATGCAATTTTAAAGCTGTTCCATAATTTTTCCATTTTATTGTCCTTCTTTTCGCTCTGTGTTTTTCTGCTGCACCGGAATGCCATACACCACTTCGGTTACTTCCTTCGCCCACGCGGCAAGTCTCGCATTAATTTCTCCCAGATATTTCTGATATTGTTTTGTTTCCTCATCATACTCTATTCCATCGGAAAAAATTTCATTTGTTACAATGACCACCTGCTCGGCCTGTTTGTCTAAATTTTTCACACCTTCTAAAATTTCTTCCACTACCTTCTCTTTTGCGCCGTTTTCCTGAAACATTTCATTGGCGGTAAGATTAGAAAGACACTCTAAAAGTACGCAGGAGTGTTTCGGTATTTTCACATTTTTTAAGCCTACATAACATTCCACAGTAGAAAAATTTTTTTCTGCCCGCATAGCACGATGACGGGCAATCCTTTGATGACTTTCCTCGTCAAAAGGGTACATGGTGGCAATATAAATACGGTTGAAATCCCCGAATTCTACTACCTTTTGCTCTGCATAAGCGGATTTTCCGCTGCCGCTTCCCCCTGTAATTAAAGTAATCATTTTGTCTTTCCTCTCTAATCCAAGGGCTGGTAAGCATCCATTCCCCAGTTTCCGAAATCCCCCATCTGATTGTAAACTGCCAAACCGGTATCCAGCAGCGGGAATAAATTCAATGCTCCCGTTCCTTCTCCCAGACACATGTCACAATACAGAGGCGCTTCTTTTCCCAGCGCTTCTAAAAGCAATGCGCCTGCCGGTTCTTTGGAAACGTGGGTAGCCAACATATAATCCTTTGCCAGAGGACAAATCGTTGCCGCTGCCAAAGCTCCTGTGGCAGAAATGACTCCGTCAATTAAAACAGGAATATGAAGGGCTGCCCCTCCTAAAAACAGTCCGGCAATCGCTGCAATATCAAATCCCCCTACCTTAGAAAGTACATCAATGGCATCTGTTTTATCAGGCTGATGAAGGGCAATGGCTTTTTTAATTGCTGTAATTTTGCGGTTTAAGCCTTCCGTAGAAAGTCCCGCTCCCCTGCCTGTTATTCTTTCCACAGGAATATCTAAGAGTACAGAAGCCACAGCGCTGCTGGTCGTGGTATTTCCAATGCCCATTTCACCGGTTGCAAGAATATGATAGCCCTTTTCCTTCATCATCTGCGCTGCTTCTATTCCGATTTCAATGGCACGGATTGCCTGTTCCCTTGTCATTGCAGGCTCTTTTGTCATATTTTTTGTTCCATAGGCGATTTTGCGGTTAAAAATACGGACGTCTCTTGCCACACCTACATCAATGGGAAAAATATCACAGCCCACACTTTTGCACATAATGCTGGAGGCTGCTTTTTCCTGTAAGAAATTTTACGCCACCAGAGCCGTAATTTCCTGCCCTGTCTGTGTGACGCCCTCTTCTACTACGCCGTTGTCCGCACACATGGGAATTAAAACTCTTTTTTTCACGCACACCTTTGGCGTACCTGTAATTCCCGCAATCTGCACAATCATATCCTCCAGCTTTCCGAGGCTGTGCAGGGGATGGGCGATACTGTCCCAATGTGCCTGACTGCTTTTCATTGCTTCTTCGTTTAACGGCTGTATTTTTTCTAAAGCTTCCTGCAAATTCATTTTTCAAGTCCTCCTGACTGTCTTTTCTTAAAATCCCTGCTGCAATCCAGAAATGCTTTTGGCAATTCCGGATTTCCGTAATAATAAAAATGAGGAAATCCCGCCGTCATAGTCGGCGTACTGTGAATACAATCCCAGCCTCTTTTACCTGTGGGCTTTTTTGCATAAAAATCAGCTCCGCAGCTTGTAGAGTCAAAATAGTGAAACTCATGTGCCGGACACATACCAAGCTGTCTTCCGAATACCGGCTTTTTACAGGACGCTTCAATATACCCAAAACGAGACAGCTTTCCTGTATTAAAGACCTTCCCTTTAATCTGTCCTACTCCCTGACGAAAAACCCCTTTTTCATCCTCAAAGATATCGTGGAGATAAATAAAACCGCCGCATTCTGCCAAAACCGGCATCCCCTTTGAAAGAGCTTCTTTTATCTGTTCCCTCATAGAAAGATTTTCTTCCAGCGCTTTTCCGTATAATTCAGGATAACCGCCATACAGTAATAAGCCCTGAATATCAGGTGGCAGCTCTTTATCGTGAATAGGAGAAAACGGAATGAGCTCTGCGCCCATTTCCTCTAAAAGCTTTAGGTTGTCCTCATAGAAAAAGCAAAACGCTTCATCCTTTGCCAAGCCTATTTTTATTTTTTCTCCCTGATTTTTCAAGCTTTGAAAATATTCTTTTGTTTCTTTTTCAACAGAAATAGCAGGAGCGCTCTTTCCAAGCTCAATAAGTCCATGGAAATCTATGGTCTCCTCCATACGCTTGGCAAGCTTTCCAAGCTTTTCCTTGAAATCCTGTATTTCATTAGGCATTACAAGCCCTAAATGGCGGCTTTCAATGACACAGTCTGTTACCACAGGAACATAGCCATATACTTTTATTCCCAGCTTTGTTTCAATCATTTCTTTTACTCTGGGATACAGCATGGAAGAAATCTGGTTCAGCAGTACGCCTTTGATGTTGCTGTCCGGCATAAAATTCACAAATCCCTGAATAAAGGGAAGAATAGAGACGCTCATTCCTTTACAATTAACAATCAGCACCACAGGTGTCTGTGTCACCTTTGCCAAATCATAGGCGCTTGCCCTTGTGGTTGTTCCGCCTACGCCGTCATAATAGCCCATAACACCTTCCATTACGGCAATGTCACAGTCTTCCAGATTTCGTTTTAATAAATATCTGGTTCTGTCCGGCGTGGTAAAAAAAGTATCTAAATTTCGGGATTTTGTTCCGATTACCTTTGTGTGAAACATAGGGTCAATATAATCCGGCCCACACTTAAA
>ENA-ORTL01000564-ORTL01000564.1-human-gut-metagenome-genome-assembly--contig:-NODE-564-length-30804-cov-4.08807_pt1 | contig 30804 bp, 7 predicted proteins | sample MGYA00241916_ERZ509196 | MGnify/ENA primary metagenome ERZ509196 (study PRJEB26280, sample SAMEA2338844) | human gut metagenome | biome: human gut; feature: human-associated habitat; material: faeces...
CGCCTCCTTCGGTCAATAACAAATTCTACCTTAATGATGGGATAGTCTCCCTCCAAGGCTCTAACGGCCAAGATTTTAATTATTCTACCTATTGCAGCGGAGCTACAGTTGATCTTACATTTACTAAGGATTCGAGCTTTTACTCTGTCATTTATGGGAGCAGAAACGATATCTCAGACTTTAATAAACCCCTCGCAACGAGAGTTGAGAATGTCGGAGATAGTAATTCAAACACAGTTAAAATTGACCTACGTGAAGAAGGAGCTTTGTGGCGCGGAACTCTGATAATGGGAGGAAGGTCTGCGCAAGCTGAAGGTTTGTCTCTGAATAATCAAAAGGGATATAGTACAAATTTTAATAAAGTTGAAGTTAAAGGAAGAAACAGCGACAAAGATCATTCAGTGAATCTACAGTTCAAAGCTGGTGGTTTGTGGGGAGCTGAAGGTTGGGAAGCGAGTAATAACCTAGTTCTTTTGGATAGTGTTGTAATTCAATCTCAGAGTAATAAAACAAGAAAACTTGGCATTGTGGGCGGGAGAGGTTTCTTTGATTACCGGATTTACGATACCAAAGGGAAAGACGATCCAGACTCTATAAATAATACTATCGCTAATGGCAATGTTGTATTAATCAAAAATACCATAATTTCGGATCCCAATTCTCTCACTGGAGCATCAGGTTCTGTGGAGGGAATGTCAGTATTTGGTGGTTATTCTTACGGAAAAGCTGCAAACAATATTGTTTCGGCGTCAAATTCTAAGATAAATGGAAACGTCATTGGGGGATTGGAGATGCAAGGCGTCTACTCTCTTCAAAAAGGTGACAAACCAAGAGACTTGCATGCGAATTTGGTTTCTCTTCACAATGTAGTTTTAACAGACGGAGCGATTTACGGGACCTCTACGGCTGTTTCAGATTTAAAAAAAGGTACTTCCGACAGGGTGGATGAAGAAAAAATTCAGGCGGTTAACCGCAGAAGAGGAATTGCCTACCTTGCGGGTGCCGTGGAGGCCGATTCTGCTTATGTAAGGTATCTCCATTTTGGGCAATATTACGATGAATCTTATCTTGAAAGAAACTTTAAAAATGAGCTGGATTTAAGCGCAGATTATCAGCATGAAAACAACGCTTTTAATTCCCTAAAAACTCCTGTGATAAACAAAACTGGCCTCATATATACATCTCAAGACAGTTCGTCTTCAGAAAGTATGAAGCTTGGTCAACTTGTTGGCGGTAGTTATTTGCTTAACCGAAAGGGGTTTCACTCAAGTTTGGCTTCTTCGGACAAGAATAGCCAAAGTGACTTTACAAATGGAATGCACAACTTTTGGGTTGCCGCCTATACAGTCCTAAGTGATAAAGTGAATGCCAACGGGCGGTTTATTCAATACAGTCCAGACGAGACAAAATTATTTACTGACAAGGCAGTTAATCATTATTACGGAGCGAATGGAGAGGAGCATTTGTCTCTCTTGGTTCATGATAATGGGTTGGTTTTTGATAGATCTGCGGATTCTAAGACTTGGACAGATGCTTTTAGAGATGAATATAGAGGGTTAGTCTTATACCTTGCTGTGAACGACGGCACTGACGGTAAGAATCAAATTCAGGCGGTAAATATTAGCCGCCCAGCCATTCAAATTTACCGCCACGAAAATCAGCAGGATACATTTGCCTATGGAAATACACAGATTTTTGTTGGAAAAGTAGGGGATGAAAAATATTCAACAAAAACCCCTATGGGGTCGTTAACCCAACCGAGCGATAACTTTGAAGATTTCTTTTTTACAATCAATGGGTTTGACATAGAACAAAATGGAAAAAATGTCGCAAAAGCAACTTATGGTTTTTATAAATATTTACATGTAGACGGAAAATTTAATCCTAATGCTGAGGTTAAGGTCACACATAATGTTGAGAACGGCACGGATTTGTTTGGCAATGAGATAAAAAATTGGGAGAGTACGGTAAAAGGTCAAACAACTACCCAGCTTGGTGATGCTGGTGGTGTTGGTATCAAGTATTGGTTGAAATCTCTTGAAGTACTTCCTGGCGCTCAACTAATTCTCTATGGAAAAACAAATGAGACTGATGTTAAGGACGAAAATTTCACATTGTCAGCAGAATTGACAGGTTCTGGTGGAATTGTGATCCCTGAGGGTAACACGGTTATCATCGGAGACGCATTGAACCGTTATACTCATGGTGTAAATAGTTTTTCTGGCGAAACTACAATTGAGTCCAATGGAGTATTAATTCAAAAGGTAGACGGCTCGCTCGGAAATGCTGTCGAAGATCCTTTTTCCCAAAAGGTCGAAGAGGCTAAACGCGGTCGGTACACCTCGTCTTTAAATCTACAAGGTATTTATCAACTTACTGCCAGTCAAAGCGTTGGAAGATTTAATAGTTTTGAAGGGTCTGTGTTGGAGTTGACAAAAGTTGATTCTGTCTCGGGATCTTTGTCGGTTAGGAACGGTGCGGTAGTTAGAGGCAACATCAGGGGTGACAAACAGTCTCGGATAAAAATTTTAGGTTATACAGCAGATATTTACACTGCCAATCCAGAATATTATGGCGAATTTGTCTTGGATTCTGCTATAGGTAGGTTGGAAGAACAGAACTCCTTACAAAACGCTCTTGCGATTGTTTCTAAAAATTCCTCTCTGTACTTTAACAGTGCCTCAGCATCTTTTTCGAGAGACGTCGATCCTCGAAGTGTGGCCAACATCAGGGCTCTTCAAAATGCAGGTGATGTTTTCCTTTCTGGAAGTGAAGATAAAGTATCTAATTTGAACCACGTCAAAGTGGCAGAAAATTATGTTGGCGAATCAGGATCCGTTCTTCACTATAGAGGTCTGGTCCAAGGATCCAACAATTCTTTTGTAGACGTTATTCACTCTGAAACTGCCTCCGGTACTTCTAAGGTCTCCTTCGGAGATGACCATAGCAAGATCCCAGTTAGCGGAATCTTCAAAGAAGCCCGTGGTGAAAAAACTCTGAAGAGCGAAGGTATTCCAATCTTCGTTATTGCTGATAAGGGACTTGAAGGAAATCAACTTCGGCTTGAGATGCAGCCATTTGGTGTCGTTGCCAAAGACAATGAGGCCTATAAATGGATTTATAGTCTTGGTTACAACGATGAAGAGCAACAAAGAACTTGGGTGCTCTATAACTCGGATGACAAAGATTACTATGAACCTTTAGTACCTCCGAAGGAAGAAGAAAATCTAGTCCTCAGACCGGAAGCTGGTGCTTACGTAGGAGCATCTCAATCTTGGGCCAAGATGCACATGAGACTGCACGACCGCTTTGGTCAGGCATACTACATCGACCCATTTGACGGTGAAGAAAAGCCTGCAGCAGCTTGGGTCCGTCAGGTTGGTTCTCACTCTCACTTCCGCATGGCGGGTGGACAGAGTAAGACTCATTCCAATACTGCCGTTACTCAGATCGGCGGAGATTTGCTGAGAAACGAATTTAACGAAGATTGGAAGTATATTGGCGGTGTCTTTGCCGGTGGTCTCTACAACCGCTCTGACAGCCGTTCTTGGGATAGCGCAAAATCCCGCTCAGATGGTTACTCCTTGGGTATCTACGGAACGCTGTACACAGGCAATAGCCCTGATGACGGTTTCTATGTTGATAGTTGGCTTCTCTTCGGTCGTTATGACAACAAGATTTGGTCAGATGAAATTTCTCCGTTCAAATTCAAATCACACGGCTGGGTTTGGTCGGTTGAAACCGGTTACACCATTCCTATCGGAGAAAGCGGAACGAAGGATTACAACAAGCTGATTTGGACATTCCAGCCGGAAGCCCAATTAGTATGGGACGGCGTTAAGGCCAATTCCGCTAATGACTCCTTCGGGACGAAATATCGCCAGTTAGGCACTGATAATGTCACGCTTCGAGTCGGCGCAAGACTTCATGCTAACTATATGAATAAGGGCCTCGGATTCATTGAAGGCAACTGGATTCATAACAGCAAGAAGGCCGGCGTTCAAATGGGCACTGACAAGGTCTATATGGACGGCGGGAGAAACCTCGGGGAATTCCGTATGGGCTTAGAAGGTCACTTAAGCCGCAACACGCTTGGCTGGGCAACTGTTGGAGTTCAGGCCGGTAAATCCGGATACCACAACGAAACCGCTCAGATCGGCATCAAGTACATGTTCTAAACAAACGCTGAACGCATAGCTGATGGAACGGCGCGGAATAGATTCCGTGCCTCCCATCCCGACTCGTTTACCTAACGGAATAAGCATCATGAATACTAAAACTTCATTATTAGCCGCTTCGGTCTGCGCATTGAGTTTGGCTCTGAGCGGCTGCGCCTATGACCATAAAGACTATCCGAGAGAAAGCTGGTTTGTTCAGCCGACAACCGTGATAGAAGCCGATCAATTCAAGAAAGTAGAGGAACCGCTAAAGGTTTCGCTGGTTGTAAATTATCTGTGGGAAGGTCGTCCTATTGTGACGGAACCGTTTGATAAACGTCCGGCTGACTGGCGCGAACACTACGGTCTCTGGCTCGCTTCAGAACGCTATCTTGAACAGACAGGTCTCTTCAAGATCGTGAAGGAAGACGCGGAAGACAGACAAGGCGAAGTGGTAATTGATTTGACCCGCGCAATGGATCCGAAGACAAAGGCTGCGATTGAAGCCAAAAAGGCGGATCCTGACAATCATCCGGAAAAGATCGTCTATGAATACGACATGACGATGAAGATGGCAGTCAAATTAAAAGATAAGCCTGAACTAGAAGTTTCTCCGAAGACAGATCATATGTTCATAGGCCATGAAGACTCCAAAGAAAAAGAAGTCGGCCAGGATCCGAAGCGTTTCACGTTTTCGTATTTCAACAATATGGATTTCCACACAGAATTTGTCCGCCGTTTCTATAAGCAGATGGTCTTTGAAAGCGTGAAACAGTTGGAGAACAAACTGCCTTGATTTCTCAAGGCAGTTAGAAAAGTTTTATTTAATTTGTAGCATTTAGACCACTTCAAACTCGAAGCTGTCCCCTCGGTCGACTTCGTGGGTCGGAGCCTTGATAAGAAATCAAGGCTCAATTTTTTTTCAAAATCTAAGTATTTGTTCTATTTGTTTGTTCCTCCAAACGTGAGTATACGTCTAGCATCTTCCTTAATCATTAAGGCTACGTGAATTCATTTTTTGTTGATAATTTGAACCGCATTGCTGAAGGAGGGTGGCTCGGACAAAAATTATCGCAATTTCAGACGACTCTCACGAAAAATATGAAAAGCCAAGCAAAACGCTTACTGAGAATTCTCCCTTGTCAAATGCAAATCATTTTGAAAGTTAAAAGTGAAGAAAGTTAAACACTCTTAATTTGTTAGTCGTAATTTTTATTAGAAATAACCCAAAAATAAGATCTGGGTGAACTTTTGTTTATTTTGAGATAATCTATCTTTCTCATTGAATATAAATAAAAAACTCTCTTCGATTTACGAAAATTCAAGACTACCCCGTCTGTTAAAATCTTTCGATAAACATAAAGAATCCCAAGGAAATGAATAAACTGCCGACACCTGCTTGTTTAGGGGTACTGACATTTTTGTCTTTTAGTGTCCAAGCACAAATAGTTAACCCCGCTCTCTCTGCTTCTCTGGAGCGTGATGTTACGTTGCCTCAGCGAGATGTCCGCCGACTCTTGAATGAAGCTCAAAGAAGTGATCTTACAGAGCAAGAACGTGAAATTAGAAGGCAGGCAAAAGAAGCGGCAGAAAAAGCACTTTCAGCCTCAGAGTCTCAAAAATTCGGAGATGGCATTCGTTTCTTTCTTTCTTCGGTTCATTTCACACCGAGTCAGATTTTGACGGATAAAGAAACACTTGAAGCCGTAAAGCCATTTGTGGGTACGGTTGTCACAGGTAAAGAGCTCACAGCAATGCTTGAGGCGGTTAATCGCCTTTATCGCCAAAAAGGCTACGTGGTATGCCAAGCTGTCCTTCAGCCGCAGAGAATTTCTAAGGGTGTTTTAACAATTACCTTAGTCGAAGGTAAGACCGGAGCAGTCTCTTTAAGTTCGGCAGTAGAAGGAAAAGAGTTTAAAACTCGAGGCGGTTATATCCTGAGAGCCTTTGATCTTGAAAAAGGTAAGGTCTCCAATTACCGAGAAATGCTGGGTGATTTGGTCAAGTTCAACATGACCAATGACATTCAGCTCTCAGTGGACATGAGAGCAGGGCAAGAACCGGGAACAACGGACTATGAGATCTTTGTACAAGAGCCCGATCCTCGTACTTTCACTTTGTTTTCGGATTCTTCCGGCTCTAAATCGTCCGGCCGTTACCGCGGTGGCGTCAGCTTCACGGAAAGAAGTCTGTTGGGGTGGCGTGATCGGCTCCAGCTGATCGGTGTGTTTTCCCATGGTTCAAGAAGCTTTATGGGTTCTTACTCTGTTCCGCTCAATAGTTTCGGAACACGTTTGACCGCAAGTTACTCATACGGCCGCGTAAAAGTAGTTGACGGACCGTCCGAGGACTTCGATGTCAAAGGGCATTCTCAATATCTGTCATTGAGACTCGACCATCCTTTGTATGTGACTTCGACCTCAAAGCTCACTGGTTACCTACAAGCGGCCCGTCAAACATCCGAAACTGAAATGTTTAATGTTCTGACAGTCAGCGATACTTCGGTGAAGAGCCTCACAGCCGGCCTGGAGCAGCTTTGGCTGAAAGAAGGCATGACGCTCTACGCCAACGGTCAATACATTGAATCCTGGCTGAAAGACTACACATTCGATAACGCTTCCCGTTACCGCCGTCTGACAGGTTATTTAACTTGGGATCACCGGCTTTGGAAAAATTGGGGCTACACCGTCAATGCCGGCGCACAAAGATATCTAGGTGGCGGGGAAATGGCTTCAGGTGATTCTTTCTATTTGGGCACTTCTTCAGGCGTTCGTGGTTATGAGAATGACACGATCTCTGCTTACAACGGCGCCTGGATTAATTTAGAAGCGAAATACCACTTAGACGGGAAGGGCTCCAACGTGTTTGCCTTCCTCGATGCCGGGCGATTGAGCGGAGATTCTCCCTATAAAGATAAAAGTTTGGGTTCCGTCGGCATTGGAGCCTCTTGGAGACCGGTGGATTGGCTGATGAGTTCTGCCACTATCTCCTTTCCGTTTAAGAGAAATGTGGGTTCGGAACACGTGAGCAAAGCACGATTCGATTTCGTGATTAACGCTGTTTGGTGAGAACACTATGAATAAGATCTATAAAGTTATTTGGAATGTTTGCCGAGGAATACACGTTGTCACGGACGAGAATCATCGTGCCCATGGCAAAGAAACCTCATCGTTAATCGTCCCCGTTGAATTATTGGTTATGGAAGCCTCTTTACTAACGCTTCCTTTAACTGCGGTCGCAGAAGCGCTGGATCACGCAATCACCGTGGACCCAAACTGGACAGGAACGACGATTACCAGCTCACAAGACAATCTGCATCACGATATCTCGACGAGCTATATCAACGGATCGGTTGCCGCAAATAAGTTCACTCAGTTCCGGGTAGGAGAAAAGCATCTTGTAGACATGCATCTCCCGGAAAATACAAACCACTTGGTGAACTTTGTCGACAACAAGATTTCCGTTAACGGAACGGTTAACGCATTAAAAGAAAACAAGATCGGAGGCAATCTTTACTTTGTTTCCCCGCAGGGAATGATCGTCGGTAAAACCGGTGTGATCAATGCCGGAAGTTTGACGGCCGTGATTACCACGGACGATGCCTATAAAAAGTACAGTGAGTTATCAGACAAAAAACTTCCTTTAGGATTAGGCCAAACAGAAGAACAAGCGCTTGCAACCTTGCAGAAAATGCAGCAAGGAGAAGTTCCTCTTAATCCTGTCGGTGTGATTACAGTTAACGGAAGCATCAATGCAGGTAATCGAATCACACTTGCTGCTTCCCAGATCCATTTAGAGTTTGGCGCAAAGCTTTCCAATTTGGAAACGGATTTCAAAAACCTCGTTCATATTAAAGAAGGTCAAAACATCGTTACTAAAAGCTCGGTTTCTGACACTTTGGTGACGCAAGAGGCGGCTGACGGTTCCGGCGATATACTTCTATTGGCCAGAAGCGACAGCTCCGGGACCGGATCGATTGCAGGATCCGTCACGAAACAGAAAGTCCAAGCAAAGGTCAAAGTTGCGAACGGAGCTTCCGTCAAATCTCGAGGAAATGTCAAAGTTTCTTCTATGGCAGGTAACGGTGTCTATGACATCGATAAGAAGCTTCGTCCGTCGGGTTACGACAAGCTCACAGAAGAAGAAAAGGCTAAAAAAGATCGAGAAATCGGCCATTTCGTTTCTGACGGTAAACACAAGCTCTTGGATGTATCTTCCGAGATCAGGATTGACGGCGTTATCACCGCAGCTAAAGATCTTGACGTGAATTCCGTCGCAGAGAACCGTTTGGTTAAATCTTCTACGACAATGGCTGACCTTTCGACAGGTTTAACGCTGGAGATTTTAGGAACGGCAACACCGTTCAATGAAGCGGTTTATTACGCGGACTTAAAGACATCTTCTCTCATCAATATTGGTAAGGACGCGAGCCTTTCTGCCGGACAAAACTTATCCTTGGATTCTGTTGCAGATACCAAACTTGAAGCGGGAACTTCGACGAGTCTCTTTGACCTATTCAATACCGAATCAACCCAGAAGGTTCCTTCAATCGCGGCAATCGTCGCGCTTGCTGACAGTTCGAGCACGGTCAACGTCGCCGGATCTTTAAGGGCCGGAAAAGACTTAACTATCACTTCAGCGGATGACTTAACGGTAGAAGCTTCGGCTACGGCTGCGACAAAAGAAAGCAAAGCGGTTCAAACTTCGGTCCTCGTTGCCAGACTCAAAGGTACATCTGACATCAATGTTGAAAGTTCGGCATTGCTGGACATCGTAAAAGACGCTGGAAAAGTCGAAATTTCCTCGAATCAAAACAGTTCCGTTAAAACCGAATCTTCCGTCGTTGTTCAGGAAGGCAGTTATGGCGGTTTAGCTTTCAACTACACCGAACTGGATACGCATTCGAACGTTCTTCTGAACACCGGATTCACAAACGAGGCTTTGGAAGCTTCGGTTATAGCTAAGAATGTCACAGATGATCTAACCATTAAGGCAGATAATGCTGTCGGCGCTTCCGGCATGTCAAAACTTCTCTATGACACCATCGGTGCGGTATCGAGGGACTTTGTTGCCGGACTTATGGGGCAGGCAGGTCAGGGCGTAGACAGCAAGTTTGATTCAACCAAATTTAAACTTGGCGGCGCGGTTGGCGTTATCCTCGGATCTCAGACGTCTTCTGTCATCGTAAATACCCCGGTGATTGAAGGACGCTCTATCGGTCTTCAAACTGCGGGTAATTTAACCATTTCTTCTGACGCACTCTTAAGAGATCATCATTATTTAGTGACATCTAAAGTTTCTTCTGCGGCGCCGGAAGGGGAAACGAGCCAAACGAAACTTCAGGGTTCATTGGCAGTTTTGGTTGCACTTTCCGGAGACGAAAAAGAAGCCGTTCGGTCAATCCTCGAAATCGGCAATGGTTCCGTGCTTAAAGCGAACAACGGACAACTTGTCTTAGATTCGGAAGCCGAGATTGAGTGGAATCGTCTCACCAAGATGAAGGAAGATTTCGCTAAGGCTCGTGATCGACTCAAGGCCATTTTTGCTCATGAATTCAAAGATCAATGGGCAAAAGTCGAAGAAGCATTTGACAAGGTCGACGCAGACTTCAACAGTGTCAGCGACGCTAATCTTTCTTTTATCGAAAAGATTAAAAAAGTCGGAACCTCTTTCGGAACGCTGGGAACAGCTTTAGGAACTTTCTTCGGGGAAGTAAAGGTTATCGGTTCGGCGGGGGCAGAGACGGGCAACGTGGTCATGAGCCTGCTTGAGTTCATCAAGCCGACCAATTATTTGAATGCTTACGCTGCCGCAGCAGGAGATGCCTCATCCGATAATTCCGCTTGGAGTGCGACCGGGACGGCAATGGTCATTAACCAGAAGACTGCTTCGTTGTTAACTGTCGGCAAAAATACAAGGATTGAAGCCCATGGCATGCCATCCGCTGATGCTCAAGAAAGTAAAAACAACGGAAATCTCGTGGTTCGTTCTAATGCCTTAAACGAAAGTTTAGTGTTAGGAGGTAAGGCTGCCACGGTATTCGGTATTCCGATACCGGATATGGAAAAAGCCAGCGCGCTCGGTGCTACGGTGGTTTACAACCAGCTGACATCTTCCAGCCGCTTAATCGTCCGAGAAAATGCTCAGTTGACTGCGGACAATGTCGCGCTCCTTACAGCCCAAGACAGTATTTACGGATTAACCATCGGCGCAGCTGCCGACGTTAATAAAGGCGATTTAAGTCTGGAAGGTTTAGCGGCAGTTGCCGTAACCAACGGAACTAACTTAGTTTGGCTCGATGACGAGTCCCAAGTCAAAGGCTCTTCGGTCGAAGTCGGCGCTAAGCGCGATGACGATGTACAAACGATTGCAGGAGCTGTTGTTGTAGACATATCCGACAATGCAAACAAAGCGGCCGGCGCCGGCATTGCTGTGAATACCGGTTAGTTAGGCAATGAGCTCAGAGTTAAAGACAACGACGTTATTGCTGAGCAAGATCGTTCACTCTATGACGCGCAAGGTTTCTTAGAGGCTTCCGGAGCCGACGGCAAAGTTAATTTGCTAGCTTCTGAGGATTTGGCCATGAACGCGATCGGCGTTGCAGGCGGTGTCGGTGTATCCGGTCATAGCCCGGAATCCAATGAGCCTCCGGGCAAAATTTCACAATTCTTCTCCGGCCTCGGAGATAAAGCTAGTTACGTTAAAGAAGGGCTGAGCTTCTATTTAGAAGAGGGCGGACCGCTTTTGGCTCAGAAGGCCAATGGCTTAGGTCATTCGATTAGGGATAAATTTAACCACAATCAGTCTCAGAACGACCCGACCAGCTCATCGATGAGCGGAAACAATAATTCCAACCTGGCGCAAAACGGCAGTACTGCAAGTACCACGAGCAGTTCAACTTCGGGCGTGGCCCAGGGCGGAACTTCTCAGTTCCAGTTGGGCGCTGCAGGCAGTGCGGCATGGAATGATACCGATACGGAAAACGAAGTCAATATCGAAGTCGGTAACTTCCAAATCAAGGCGCCGGAAGAAGTCTCCGTCGATGCGGTTACCGATAAGTGGGTCGGTGCTTGGGCCGGCGCCGCTGGCATCAACTACATTTCCGAGCTGAACGCTGCTAATTATGCTGCCGGTATTGCCGGTGCTGTTGCCGGAAACACCGGAAACTATAAGACGGCAGTCAATATTGATGCGGCGAAGTTAAATTCTCAGGGTTTAAGGTTCAATACAGACCTCAAGAAACTGAATATTCGTGCGGTATCCGACGGTACGACGGTTGCCGAAGGTTTAGCCGCAGCCTTGTCGTTAGGCGCTGCTAAATTCAGCGGTGCATTTGACGCCGGAGTCTCGGCTAATCTGATCGAGAATTCGGTTACTACGAACGTTAAAGGTTTGTCTCAGTTAGAGGGAACCTTCTTTAATACGTCTTATAACCAGGCAAGCTGGGCCGGAGACACTCAAGTCACGGGCGGCATCGGTTTCTCGTTCGGTAAAGGCGGCAATACCGGCGCCAAGTCTTTCGGCGGCTCATTGATCTTTGCAGTCGCGGACATTGACAATACCGTATCTTCCGAATTTGCAGACAGCACTCTGAAAATTGCCGGAAACAGCGCCGTTCGCGCACTTTCCGACATGACTCAGGTCACAACGGCAGTTTCTTCTGCAGTGACGACCGGAGAATCGTCTTTTGCACTTTCGGGCGCTGCAGCGACTTCCGAGCTGACGAACAATGTCTCAACAACGCTTAACAACCTCAATATTTCTCTTGCCGGAGAGGGCGGCTTTGAAGGAACAGCTCGTTCTTCCGGTGGTCAGGAAGCCGATGAGTTTGAAACTCTCGCTGACCGTAAATGGTATGTGGACAATCTCGGCGAGCTCAGCAATGAGTCTTATTTCAAAGACGTCGGTTTAAGAACCGCACCGGATGCTGAAGAAACCGGCAAAGACGGTTCTGAAGAAAAAACGCAAAAACTCGGCGACTTGTATGACCAAGCCGGCAAGATGAAACAAGTCACCGTTGCCGTATCTCCGGCGATTGGCGCCGGCGGTTCGTCAGGGGGCGCCGCAGTTGTCGTAAATCAGATTCATAACCAATTTGCGGTAAACGCTTCCAGAAATGTCATCAATTCGGATAACGCATCTTCTTCCGTTGTTTTAGATGCCAAGGATGATGCCTTCTCTTTAGGAACTGCAGTCGGTGTTGCCGGCGGTAAAGGCAAATTTAACGCGGCAGGTTCTGTTGTTGTATCAAACGTCGATCAGGGTGCTTCTGTCGCCGTTAATGATTTGACTTCCACAGTTAATCGTTTAAATGTTCATGCCGACAGCGCGGCTACAACGGTTAATGTCGGAGGCAGCTTCGGTGTTAACGTCGGCGACGGAGCCATAGGTGCAGTCGGCGCTTCTGTTGTGGTGGCCAACACCAACAATACAGCTTCTGCAGATGTCGACGGTCTTAATCTTTCTTCTGTACAGTTCGCAGACTCCAAATTAGATATTGCTGCGTCGAACCGAGCTTCGGCTTGGGCGGCCGCTGCGGACGGAGCAGTGTCGGTTTCCGGTTTAGGCATCGGAGGCGCTGTTGCGGTGAATCGCGTCAAGAACGACGCGCTGGTCCAATTAAAGAATTCAAGATTAACGGGCCTTAAAGAAGCTTCACTGCATTCTTCGGATACAGCAGCCGTCTGGACACTGGCCGGAAATGTTTCCGTTGCAGCGAAAGGCAAAGCCGGTCTCTCAGGAGCAGTGGCTTATGCCTCTTCCCGCAGCTCTCAAACTCAAGCGCTTGTTGACAGTGTGGTGATTGCTCAGCCGGATGGTTCAAATAATCTGACGGACTTCACAACTGATGCTCAAGCCGATGATCATATTTCAACGCTTGTACTGAGTGTCGGTGTTGCCGGAGGCAATGTGGGTCTGTCGGGAGCAGCCGGAACTAACGAAATTAATCGATCCGTTAATGCTTCTGTCAACAACCTTTCGACGGTTCAATACGCAAAAGACCAAACCACCCAAGGGGTCAAGGATCAAGCAGCCAAAGCGTTAAATGCCTTATCTGTTCATGCTTCAAGCAGCACTAATATTGATAACCTTGGCATTGTTGCAGGAGTGGGTGCTCAAGGCGTCGGTATCGGAGTCGGTGTTGCTGTCAACCGAGTCAACACGGATACGACAGCAGCTCTGAGTGCTTCGGATAAACAGAGACTTGTTTCTTCCGATACTCTGACGGTATTGGCCGAATCTAATAATGACATAGATACGATTGGAATAGGCGGAGCCGGCGGCAGTAAAGCCGGTGTCGCGGCTTCAACAGCTATTAATTTAGTCACGAACAACACCGCAGCTCGGACCAATAACTTAAATGCAGAGTACGCAGGCGCAGCCCTCATTCAGGCGCAAAGTGACGATACGATCGGAACATACGGCGGCCAAATCCAGGGCGCTCAAAATGCAGCTGTAGGTGCAACCGTTACTGTTTCAGAAAAACGCGGTATCACACAGACCGAAATCCTGAATTCCGATATCGTTCGATCTGCTCAGGAAACCTCTTCCGTTCTTACGACAAAAGCAGGGGTTGATGAAAATGCGATCAACTCGAATATCGTCAATGACGTGTCTCTGGCTGCTTCTTTGAGAGACGCAAGGCAAGATAAGACCTTCTCCGGATTAATGGTTGACGCTTCTTCCACAGAAACTTTTAAGACTTTCTACATTACCGGAGGAGGAGCCAAGGATGCCACGGTCACAGCCACAGGAAACGTCAATTATCTTGGTGGAAAGACAGAAACGAAGGTTCAGTCCTCGAATTTGAATGCCGGTTCCGGTGCTCTGATGGTCGGAGCTTCTGACGCTGCGAACGTGGATACTGTGATTGCGACTGCGAGCGGTGCTTTGGGGGCGGCGATTGGCGTTGTAACGAATGTCATCACCACTGATCATTTAACCGGTGTAGTAGTTACCGGAACATCAACAGATAAATCTTCATTAACAGGTACCTCTGTTTCTGTTGATGCAGATGCTAAAGAAGGTATTTCTTCCTTACTAATTGCCGCCTCAGGTGCTCAGTATGCAGCGGTTAGTGCTTCCGTTAACGTGAATCGGCAGCTCTCGGATGTTTCTGCTGCAGTGGATCAGACGGAAGTGCTAGGTTCATTCGCGCAGAACGCAAATTATTTGGGCAGGATTACGACTTCTGCCATTACAGCTGCAGGCTCTCAATATGCTGCGGTACCGATCAGCGTGGTTATCAACTACGCTGATAATGCAGTTTCTTCTTCTGTAGCTCATTCGATCCTGAGAGCTGAGGGCCAGTCAGCTTCAGTGGGTGCGAATCGCATCTCGGAATTTTCTTCTTTGAACGTGACCGCTTCGGGAGCAATGTATGGAGCAGCCGCTGGGCTCGTGAACGTTAATACGATTGAAGGTGCGACATCTGCTGAAGTCAACGATTCGGAAGTTAAGGCCGGTCAGTTCAGCGTCAATGCAGAAAACGAAGACCATCTGAAAGTCACAGATGTTACTGCTACGGGTGCTATCGGAAGTTTGGGTGCTTCGGTCGTCGTTTCTTATTTTAAAGGCTCCTCGGCCGCTAACCTTCGTAATTCAATCGTTACAGCTGACAAACTCACGGTTTCCTCTCTTCAGGATCATTACGTTAACGGAACGGTTGCGTTTGCTTCCGGCGGTATCGGAACGATCGGTGCAAATGTATTCTCGCTGGTGATCGGTTCGAGAGACAATCCTTTCGCTTCAAACCGTCAAGATCTTGGCAGCGCAGAAGACACAGTTAATAAATATCTGTCCGATTACGCATCTTCAGGCACCGGATCTCTCGGTTTTATTACTGAGAATGATGAGCTGACTCAGGAAGAAAAAGACAAAATCGTCGGTTCGGCCGCAGCGGCAGACGCAAGCGTGTCCTCGGGAAGTGGGAATGGAACTTCCGTTGTGGTGTCGGGCAATTACCTGACGGTTGGAAGCAGTGATGTCTCTGTTAAGGAAGATTCAAAGGCAGGCAGCATTGACGTTACGCTCGGCAGCGGAAGTGCCGGTGCAGGAGTATTAGCGGCCTCTGTCATTACGTTGCGCCGTCATTACAACAATAAAGTTAATCTCAGCGGCAACACGATCACATCAAAGGATAACTTTAACGTTCTCAATTCACTCGAAGGTAAGACCAACCTTGAGGCGATCCAAACTTCGCTGGCTCTTGCCAGCGGAACTGCAGCTTATGCGGACGCCGAAATCACGGGCGGCGCTTCGACGATCTGGGACGGAAACGTTTCCGGAGGAAGTAAACTCGAAGAGCCAAAGCCTGACGGCAGTAAAGATGAGGGCAATAAGGCGGAAGAGAATAAACCTCAAACGACCAATCCCGTATTTGAGATTAAGACGGAAAATAAATCAGAAATCCATCTGAAGTCCTTCGGAATTACGGTTGCGGCAGCCTCCGGCGGCGGAATGGTCGCAGAAATTCGTGATAAAAGCCGTGTAGAAAGCCAAGTTCTGAATTCAAGGATTAATTCTTCGTTTAATGCCTCTGCAGTTCGTCAGCAAAAACTCTTTGCCGAATCGACTGCAGGCTACGGCGGCGCCATCAACGGAGTAGGTGCGCTAGCAAAGGTCTATGACGGAACCGATGGTGAGATTTCAACTCGAACGATCTTTAACGGAAATACAGCCGGCGGCGACGTCAGTCTGACCACAAATAACCGTCCGGATATCACGGTTAAGAGTTACGGTGCCGGAGCCGGAGGCCTCGGGATTGGTGTGGTTCAGTCGATTGCCGAAACCCGAGGTAAAGTCATTTCCGAAGTGACTGGAAATGTATTTAGTCATGCTAATTTGACAGTGGCAGCCGGTGCCGGTCTCGGAGATGAGAGCGAAGCCCTGAAGATGACGGCAGACTCTCAGACTTACGGCGGCGCCATTATTGCCTCAATCCCTGTTAACACTTCCGAGCTGACAAATTCGAATCAGGTTGAAAGCAAGATTGAACTGTCCGGTGATTCTTCTTTGGAGAACTTCACTTCCGTAACAGAAGGCAGTGCTGTCTATTTGTCTAAGACAACCGCAGGTACGGGAGGAACGATTGCCTCGGGCAATAATTCCGCAGAAGTGAACCATAAGGTATCGGTGAAGAACGAAGTTTCTTCTTCGTCTTCAGTGGGACTTAAGAGTGCGGCTGTAACGGCTTCTAATAAAGAAAAGGCGACGGTTCTTGCCGACAGTGCCGGAGGCGGAATTATTCTTGCCGAAGGTACCGATCTTGACGCAAATGCGGCTCAAGTAAAACATACAGATCGCTCTGATACGACTTTAACTGTCAGCGGCCGTTGGAATATTCAAGATGCAGCGTCCTTCGTGACCTCGGGGGAACACAACATCGGCATGAAAGCCGATAACACCAAAGGCGCTTTGGCCGGAGGAAGCGGTGCTTCGCTGATCAACGACATGCAAGGCACCAACAAAGTCTCGATCGGGGACGGCTCGGCAATTAACGCTTCCGGTATTCTTGTTGGAGCCTCTGATAATTGGGACGTTCATGCCGCTGAAGGAACTTATGCCGTTGACTCCCGTGTTTACGGAGCCTTTGTCGGTACCGGCATCAAAGCAAGCAATACGGAAAACCGTACCCAACAGGTCGATATCGGTAAAAATGTGGTATTGACAGCAGATGATCTGACCATTTCTGCGAAGAATGTCGGAAGAACTAGTCTGAAGGTTCGTGCTCAAACGGCCGGTGCCGTTGCCGGTGTGACAGCAGAAAACTTCGAAACCCTAAATACTCAAAATAGAATTAACTTGGCCGACGGTGTGCGTTTGACTGCTAATAGCGCCGAAGGCACGCTGACGATTGCCGCCTCTTCTGACGAAGATGTTGAAGCACAGAGCGTCGGAGATGTTCAAGGCGCAGCGGTAGCCGGGGCAGGGGCCAAGGTTTCCGTCAACCAAAATCGCACCAATGAAGTAAATGTCGGCAGCGGTTCTAACATCTTGTCGAAAGGCAAGTTGGCGATTAGAGCAGGCAGAGATGCTGATGGCTCGAACTCTCAGTTTGATTTAGTGAGCTATGCCCACGCTTACAGCCACTCAGCCATCGGCGGAACGGATTCGGAAGTTTCCGACAGTCTTAACCTGACCAATAAGCTCAATCTCAACGGAGAAATCAAATCTTGGCGTGATACTGAGCTTTACGCACAAAGCGGCGATGTTTCTACGGAAGAGACAGCACGTTATTGGTTCTGGACGTCTGCGTCGGATGCCGGCGAAGTCTCGATTGCTTCAACAGCGGCCGGAACAAAATCCAAGAATCTGACCACCGACAATAAGATCCAGGTCGGCGGACTCGTTCAAGCCGGTGTGAATACCAAAGCAGATATTCAGATCAGCGGAATTGCTTCGCCCAACGAATCAGGCGTGACCCTGGATTCACAAAATCCCTTAACGATCACAAAGACCGGCGTTGATGATGAATCCGTCAGCGGTGTGAAGGCAGAATCCCTGACGAACATGTACTGGCAGCGTCATGAGGAACTTCAGAAAGCGATGCAGGATTACGGCACGACGAATCCCTCCTTGCTTGCTGCTTACAAGGCCGAAGACGAACTGCTTCTTACGACAATGGAGCAGAAGGGCCTTTTGATCCGGGGAGAGAACGGTAATTTCTCGCTTATTGATCAGACAAGCCGCCCTTATGTCCAAATTTCCAATGTCACAGTCTCGGGTGGAAATATTTCTGTCTTCACGGATAGCGTAACCGGAGGAGGTTCTTTAATCGCTAAAACCGCTGAGGGGATCAATATTGATAACCAAGCCACAGTGGCATTGAAGCTGAGCGATATCCAAATTTTGGATAAAGGCGGCGAGTTTAAACTGAACGATCAGGTTGTTATCGATAAGACAGGCGCCTTGAGTTCATTCCGTGGCCAGTTAACGACGTCAGCTAATTCAGAAGCTCCGTCAATAAAGGTTAACTCTGCTTACAACGGATTGGTTCTAGTTACCTCGGACGGTAAAGAGCAAAGAATCAATCCGGATACCAGCATTGATATTTCCGGAAAACTGATTAACCGAGCAGGAAATATCTCTGTTAGCAGCGGAGGAGACGTTTACGCCGATAAGACGGCTTCGATTTCCGCCGGAGGTTCTTTAGGAATTACGGCAAAAGGCTCCATTACGCAGTCTTACCGAGGCGGATTGTTTAACGTCGGAGGCGATGTTGAAGAGTTATGGAAAGATGAAGTCGGCAAGTTAGGTAGCAATTCTTCAGTTAGTTCTAACGCTAACCATGTTTACGGCCCGGGCAAACTTGGTAATGTAGACAATGGTCAAGCCGGAGACATGGTTGCCGGAGGAAGTGTTTTCCTCGCAGCCGATGCGATTAACTTAAACGGCTACGTTCAAAGCGGTTATGCGAAATACGGTTTGACATTATCGGATACGGAAGTCGACAAGAAGATTGCTTCTATCAAAGCAAATTGGCAGGCACACGGATCCCCGTCCGACGTCAACAGCAGGACACCGCAGTATGCGCTACAGGAAGGCGGTCCTGTTTGGGATGAAGCTTCCAATTCCTATAAGTATCAAGTCGCAGCCTGGTACGATCCGGTCAATGACAGGGTGATCGTCGATGACATTTCTCCGCAAGGCGGACAGATTTACATTACCGGAAGAGTGGCAAGCACAGGCGGCGGGCAATTGTCCGTGGCGAACGGTTCGGCAGACATCAATATCAACGTCGGCAACCGCGACGTTCTGCTTGGAAATGTCGATACCGGCAATATTGAAGGCCTGATTCAAATCACAGATACAAACTCGGGATTTAAAGGCAGACCGGATAGCGCAATCGCCAAGGTGACGGAAATCCGTAAAGGCGACTTTGTTGCTTATTGGCTCAGTGCAGACGGAACAAAATCCTCTGCAATTCCAGATTCGGATAGTTCCTACAATCCCTTGAAAGACCAGTTATATGGCTGGACCGATGGAAAAGGTTCAACAACGGTCACTACTCGATATAACTCCCAAAAGTTTACTGTTTGGGATGCATTTGATTACGGCGAGCCTACAAACTGGGCGTCAGTAAATACGACAACAGTAAGAGATGCAGACTTAGCAAACGGCTCGACCATTTGGGTAGCAGACCGTCCTGAAGGAAAGAATGAGAATTTTGAGGCTTGGACTACACAAGTGAGCAGTTCGGAGAGCTCAACGGTTACTCATTGGACAACTTATAACACTTGGGTCCACTTCTCAGGCACACATCACACTCAGAAAGTTACGACCACTTCGACTTCGACGCTTTATTCTTACACGGTAAAGGCTGACCATCAAGTAGGTACGTCTTTCTTAAGCGGAACCAATTCAATTGTGATTGAAAGCGGTAAGTCTGTCCTGCTCGGAGGCGCTGTGAACGCCCAAGGCGGTTCTGTTAGCTTGATTGCAGGGAACAACATCCTCAATCAAAGCGGAGCCGCAGCAATAATCGGAGCATCTAATCTGACCTTGAAAGCAGATTCAGGATCAATTGGCTCGGAAGGATCTGCTATTAAGTGGACAGCAGCCGGAAGTTCTGACAAGCAGTTAAATCTAGCGGCAACCGCTGGCAAGTCTATTTATATTGATGCTAAGAATCTGAATTCCGGTGCCTCCGTTTCCGGATCCCTGAATGCCGGAGAAACGGTTTCTGCTGAATTCAGAGGCGGCGTTGACTTGAATTCGCTTTCCGGACAGAAGCTTTCTCTTGTTTCCCAAGAAGGCGGAATTAATATTAAGAGTCTGGATCACGAAGAGGCCTCTGATCTGTCGCAGCGTCTTGACCTGACTGCAGCAGGTGATATTTCTTTGAAATCTGTCGGGGATATTTCTGTTGGTCAGATCAGCACGAGTGGGGATGTCACAATTGATTCAGCCGGAAATATTTATGATGCGATTGATCGCTCGGATCGCGATGAGCGTTCGGCACAAAAACGCCTTGAAAGCTGGATTGAAGCCGGCATTCTGACGTCTGACGGAACTTCTAACGAAGGGGCTCGGTTTGCTAAAGACGAACAAGACATAAAAAATGGTATTACTTCCGACTTTAATCGATATCAGGCTTACCTAAACCATGAGCAGGAAGCTGAAAAGGGTCGCGTAAGAGCGCTGACAACAGAAGAGCAAAAGGATTTTGCGGCTCTGAAGTCTCGCTTTGCGGGATGCGGCTCTGCAGAAGACGCAATTAACAAAGAAGCGAATATTCCAGGCTCGGCATTAAATCTTGTTCAAGCATCGAAAGACAATTACGGCTGGACGCAGAACGAATTGCTCTTTGCAGTGTCTGAAGCCATCTTGAATCCCGATCCGAGCTATGTTCCTGAGTCAGGCGTTGCCAATATCAAAGCAGCAAATATTACGTTGAAGTCTGGCGCCGGAATCGGTCAGGAACTTGACGGTCATACGGCAAACATCAGCGATTTGGATGCTTCGACAGAAAAAGGCTTGAACCTCTACAAGCTTTTAGCTCGAGCAGAAGCTAATGACGTTACCTGGAACAAAGAAGCAGGCACTCTGACGATCAACTTAAAGAAAGCCTTTGAAGTCCATCAGAGCAGCGACACGAAATTAAATGCGGATGCAGTAAACAGCATTTATCTACAGTCTGACTCTGAAAACACATTGAATCTCGGTTCCCTTTCTTCTCAAAACGGAGATATCCGCCTCACTGCTACAAATGGAATCACTCTATCCGGAGAGGGTGCGGTTAAAGCTAAAGACGTGATCCTGAGAGCAGGGCTTGGTTCAATCGGATCTGCCGACAAACTTCTTAAAACGGCGATCACAGGATCGGCCGTGTTCTCCGGCAACAGAGGCGTATTTGTTGATCAAGACGGAACGCTTAATCTCCAATCCGTGGCCAGCGGTAATGATGTTGTACTGAAGGCTGACAATATCTATTCCGTTAAGAATGCGACAGGACAGGCCGGGCGCATCAGTGGTACTAATTTCGCTTTTGAGACAGGAGGGGACGTAGGTCGGGCAGATGCAGCGTTGGTATTGGAGTCAGTCAATGACTTTAATGTTGTTCTGAAAGGCAAACCTCAGAATGTTTACCTTCAAGCTAATAGAGATTCTGAAATGTCTGTGTCGGTGACCGAAGAGACAGTTACTTCAAATGTTGAGATCTCGACGGAAGGTTCTCTGAAAGTTAAAAAACTTGTTTCAGAAGACGGAGAGATCGAATTTAATGCCAAAAAGACATTAACAATTGAAGAGATTCAGGCCAAAAGAGATGTGGCGGCTGAAGCTAACACGATCCACCTTAACGGAACAGCGAAGACCTCTGACAGTAATCTGACTCTTAAGGCAGGCTCGTCGCTTTCGGTCGCAGACCATTCCACCCTTTCAGCTTTAAACGGAACCCTTGATCTTTCTGCACCGGAAACGACTTTCGGAAAAGCGCTAACATTGGAAGCTAAAAAACTCGGCGTTACTGCAAGCAATGATATTTCTTTGACGGGCAGCAGTCTAACTGCAGGAACAGACGGCCTTTCGTTAGTTTCTTCCGAAGGATCTGTCTCCATTAATGGCGGCGCATTAACGTCTCAGAACTCTATAAATGTTTCATCAGCTAAGGACACGACAATCAGCAGAACTGCTGTTTCTTCAGAAGGAAACGACGCAGAGGCCGGAGTCTTTTTGAGTTCTTCTGAAGGCGCAGTCAAAGTCAGTGACGGCTCGATCAATTCGAACGGTTCCGTCAAACTTTCTGCTGTCACAGACGCGCAGCTGACAAATGTTTCCGTATCGGCTAAGGGAACGGGAGAAGGCAGCGGAGTAGAAGTGAATTCCTCTCAAGGTTCCGTCATGATCGATGCTGGAAAACTTGACTCTCAAAGTTCTATCCGACTTACTTCTGCAGCTGGCACGCAAGTGACGGGAGCCGATCTAATCGCCGCCGGCACCGGGGAATCGGAAGGCTTATTTATTAACTCAAATGGAGGAGCGGTTGAGGTAACAAGCAATACAGTAAGTTCAGGCTCAGTTATCGATATTGAGTCTCAAAAGGGTGCCAGTCTAACTGTTGAAAGTTTGAATGCAGCTGGCAAACTCGATGTCGAGAGTAAAGAAGGAAGCATCAACGTAAGTTCAGAAGCGAACGGCAACACAGGCGGTTTGCAGGTCGCAGCAGAAAGCGGCTCTGTTACGTTGAGGGGGCTCAATGTCGATTCTTCAACGGACATTGATGTTCAGGCGAAAGATAGTATTTCCGTTACCGGCGGCTCCTTAAAGAACAATGATGGTTCTAATTTGATCTTGGTGTCGAAAGAAGGCAATTTGAACCTTGCTCTGAATGAAAAGAATCTTTCCGCCGATACGATCACCTTAAAAGGAAAAGGCGAACTTAATCTCACGGGTTATACGCTTGTTGCTTCCAAAGGCGACTTGAAGGTTTCTGCCGGCGGATTGAATATCAAGGATGCCTCTTTGAGCACTTCGACACCCGGCTCGGTTCTCCTCTCCGCTGAGGAAGGAAACGTCGATTCCAATAACAAGACCAGCATTGATTCTGCTGGCAGTCTGGAAGTGGGTGCAGCAGGCAGGGTCGATTTATCCGGAGCCAAGGTTGAATATTCAGAGGTCGGGGTATTGCGTCTGGTAGCGGGATCAACCGATTCTGACGCTCTTAAAGTCTTTGCTCATGAAAACAATACATTTAAGGGTGCGGAAGTCGTACTGGACAGCGCCGGAGGGTTGATTTTTGCAGATGAAGCCCCCATTACAGTTGAGGCTTCTTCCGGAAAAGCCGTCTTGAAAGGACAGAAAATTGATCTCAAATCCGGTTCTTCTGTTAAAGCTGCAGGGGAAGCAACTGTTCGCGGATACGACAGTCTGGTTCTTGGAGACAATATTTCTGTCGGAGGCAGCAGTGTATCTATCACCGGTGGCCAACAAGCCTTCAGCCTCGGAAATAATGTTTCTCTGGCAGCAACAAACGGTGGAATTGAAGTTTTGGCAGACGCCGACGCGACGCTTGGAGGATCGCTCAACGTGAATGCTTCCTTGAAAGATCCGTCTGCCGGAGACGAAGCTCCGATCCGGATCGGAGCTCAGGGAGTTTTAAACGTTACAGAAGACGAATTCGAAGTCATTGCTGAAAACGGCAGTGTCGATATCTTTGGCGGGAACGGTCTGAATATCAAGAATGATTTAACGATCGTTTCTGCGTCCGACAGCTCTTTAATCTCGGAACGTGGTTTAATTGATATCGGAAATAAAGCGACGGTGAAAGCCGGGACGCAAAGCGGATTAAGTCAAGAAAACCCGCTCTATGGAAAAGTCAGTGTCATCGCCGGAGACAGCTTTACTATCGGTGATGAAGCTCAAATCCTTTCTGACGATTTATTGGTTTCTGCCCAAAAGGATGTTCGATTCGGTGATAAAGCGACGCTCGTCGGTGCCACAGACGGAGTCACGGTAAGAAGCAGTGAAGGTTCGATCTACATGGGTGAGAACCTTACGGTGACTTCTAAGGCTGTCAAAACTTTGTTTGAAGCTGGAAAAGATATTGTGATCGATCGGGATGCGAAACTCGACAGCCAAGAAAATTCTGTGGTGTTCAGTGCCGGAGAGAATATAAGGTTCGAAGAAGACTTTACGGTTCATGGAAAAGGATTTGAACTCAATGCTCTAGGCTCGCTGCTTGTAGGAGACAGAGCAACGGTTCAAACGAAATTCGGAAAATACGAGACCGGTTCGATAGAATCTTTGCCGCAAACGTCTATTGACGTGAAAGGAGATGTTAGATTCGGGAATGATGCAACGTTCCATACGACGATGCTGTCTATGAGCGCGGGAGATGATGAAAATCACACGGAAGGAAATATAACTTTCGGCGAACGTGCTTCCATCCAAACTTCAGTTCTCGGCGCTGTTATTGACGCTCAAGGAGATATTGCTTTCGGCGCCGGCGCAAACATTCGGACCCAAGAAGATCAGGAAGATTCCTACGTCCGAATCTCTTCACGCGGCCAAACAAGTTTTGGAGAAAACGCATTTGTTACGTCTGGAACGAGTTTAGACATTATCGGCAACAAGGGCATTTTCTTGGATAAGGGCGCCGTTCTTCAATCGAAGCTTGAGGACGGCTCTAAGAACCATACGTCACTGGTTTCAGAGCATGGCGACATCAGGTTGGGAGAAAACTCCGTCGTCCAAGGTCAAACGGCTTACATCCGAACTGGAGATGAGTCGGGTGTTGGAGGCGGTTCTATCGAGCTGGGAGATAATTCTCAAGTCAGCGCGAGAGACAACGTCAGCATGAATGTGACGGGAGACGTGGTTCTTGACGGGCAATTCCTTTCGACTTCTCTCCATGAAACAGAAATCAGATCTTCTGAAGGCAATGTCGTACTCAAAGATGAATCGGAATTGATTTCTTACGGTGACGTGTATTTAGACGCAGCCGGATCTATAGATATCGGATCGGATTCCTTTATTTTTGCCGGTAATGATCCGGATGCTTCCAATCGAGTGGGCAAAAAGGATGTTTCCTTCACTGCCGGACAAGATGTCACAATCGGAAAGGGCACGGTTGTTCTGACTCAAGCAGACCTGAATATTGAAGCAAAACGGGGCTCGGTCGTTTTTGAAGAGGAATCAGCCGTTGGTGTTCTCAGTTCTTCTGAAGACGAAGAAATCAATCGTCTGAAGGTCTTTGCCGGTAAAGACTTTACGGTTAAAGACACCGTCATGCTGTTTGCTTCCGAAGAGGCTCAATTGAAAGCAGGGGGAAACTTCGAGCTCGGTCAAGGATCCGTCTTGGCTGGGGACGGTCTTGTGAAAGTAGAGGCCGGGAAAGATGTGTCCTTGAAACATGGCTCCGGAATTGAAGGATTCTCTTCTGACGGGGTGGAAAACCTCGAGATTCACGCGGAAAGAAACGTCCATCAAGACGCTTCTGCCGACGGCATTGCGTCCGATCGTCTGGAAGTTTCTGCAGGCGGATCGGTTGAGTTACTAGCTCAGAAATCAGCCAAGGATAAAGAGCTGGGAAATCGAGTTGATGAATTGATTGTATCTGCCGGTTCGGACATTAATTTGGTCTTGAACGGTCAGAAGCAGGAAATTCAGATTAATGAAGAAAAAGGCAATATCATCAACGGAAATCTGACTATAGAAAATTACAACGGTCCGCTTTCAGTTGGATATGAACTGACTGTTAACGGCCACGCTGAAATGAAAGCAGACAGTGTTTTACTTAAAGACCTTCAAGCATCTCAGGATATTTATCTCGAAGCCAACGGCGAAATTCGAGCCAATGAGCTAGCGTCCGGAGCGGATGTCACGATTGTCCAGCGCTCCGCAGATCCGTCTGCTGCCGTCCTGGTCAAAAATGTCGATGCCGGAGATCAGATCTTTGTCTTGAATGCTGGCGGTCCGATATCCTTAGAAAAATCTGTTTCCGGTAATTCAACAATGATATTTGTCTCTCAGGATGGGTATAAGCCGGATAGGAACGTTATTTCTTCAAGATCCAACAGAGTAGGGATTTTCGCGGCTGCACCGCAAATGCTGTCGGTGTTCGATCGCTTTGATCGTGAAATCTCTTATCTCAGTAAGGATTCTTTGCAAGCCGACCAGCGCCATCATCATTATGCGTTATATCGTTATGGAGAAGACACGCATATGCCTGCTTCGCGTTTATTTTTTAACGGATACAGAGCTGAAAGCGTAAGTCCTTCGAATGGTCTGATAAAGGAAGCTCTACTTTTTGTAACCAACCGGTGGCAGGTTAACATGGGAGAAGAGGGAACCGAAGAGGAAATCGAAGACTGAAGAAATGAGATCGAAAAGTCCGGTCTCCGCGGGGCTGACCTCTTCCTCTTCGTGTAGAGGAAGAGGAAAGAGGTCAGGAAGCCGCTGTAATCCGGGCTTTTTCCGATAATTCCGTTTTTTGGTCAGACGGCTTGGCTGAAGCTTTCCTTTTTTTGTATTGTGAGCGAATGATGGAATAAAGAATTAAGCCGATTAGAATCATGCAGATTGGGCTTGAGAATATTCCCAAAAGCAATTGACCGACATCTCCTTGTACCAAGGCCAGGGCACGCGCTAATTCACTTTCAGCCATTGTGCCGAGTACCAAACCTAAAACCAAAGGTTCTCTGGGAAGGTTGAAGTGCTTCATTGCACATCCCAATGCTCCGAAACCTATCATGACCCAAACTTCAACAATTGAGCCGTTGACGGCGTACGAGCCGATCACTGCTAATGCAAGCACTAATGAAGCAAGGATGGGTTTAGGCATCGCCAGCAATTTGACGCAGTATTTGGCACAAAGGATTCCGATGGGAATGAAAGCGACATTAGCGATGAGTAAACTGAAGATAAAGCTGTAAACAGTCTCAGCATTCTCTTGGAAAAGCGTTGGCCCGGGCTGGAGTCCATGAATCATCAGCCCGGAGATCAATACAGCCGATACGGCGTTGCCCGGGATGCCTAACGTAAAGGCAGGGACGAGCGAACCGCCAACTACGGCATTGTTGGAAACTTCTGAAGCCAAAACGCCTTCAGGGCAGCCGGTGCCGAAATGACTCGGATCTTTGGCGGATTTCTTTGCGTCATCGTAGGCAATAAATGAAGCGATGGACTGGCCGGCTCCCGGGACGATGCCGATTATGATGCCAATGATTGAGGCTCTGAGAGTCAGCATTTTGTATTTCAGGATTTCTCTCATCGCGCGGATAATTCCAGAGCAGGAAACCGAACTTTCGACTTTAACGGCATCTTTTTCGTCTCTTAACATTGAGACAACTTCCGGAAGAGAATAGAGGCCAATTAATGCAGTCACTAGAGATAAACCGTTGAAAAGTTCCGGCAGATCAAAGGTAAAGCGCGCTTCCCCGGTAATCGGATGCATTCCTACAATCGAAAGTAAGAGACCAAAAATACCGGTGATCATTCCTTTAACAATATTCTTTTCTGAAAGCGCAGCGATGATGGCGACTCCGAAAAGCGCCATGATGAAATATTCCTGAGAGCCGAATTCCAAAGCCAAACGCGCTAAAGGAGGAGCAAGAAATAAAAGGGCAAAGACAGAGAGAATTCCGCCGACTGCCGAACCGATCGTAGATAACGCTAAGGCGCGAGAAGCCTGCCCTTTCTGAGTCATCGGATAACCGTCAAGTAGCGTGCAGCAGTTCGAGGGAGTTCCGGGAATATTTAACAGAATTGCACTGATGGAGCCGGCGTAACTTGAAGAGGCATAAATGGCACCGAGAAGAGCTAATCCCATCGCTGGGCTCATGCTGAAAGTGAAAGGTACCAGAAGGGCAACGCCCATAGTGCTCGTAAGTCCTGGCAGAGAGCCCACGACAATGCCCAGAATTGTCCCTAGGAGAACCATCCCCAGCATTCCGGGTTCCAATGCTTGGAAAAAAGCAGGAAAAAGTGCTGAAAGATCCATAGCTGCCCTCCTAAAAAGCCCATATCTCGCCGACAGGCAATCGTGTGCCGAGCAAGAGCGTAAAGAAGAAATAAACGCCGGTAAGGAATAGAAGCGTTACTCCTAGATAAACCAATAGGCTCCTTTTACGGATGCATCCAAATCCGGCCATCACCAGTATTAAGAATAGGAATGTAGAGAGATAGTAGCCGAGCAGCGGGACTGCGACTGCGTAAGTTCCAATTAACAGCAGAATTGTCAAGGAGAGAGGGAAACCCGGTCTGTGAAACTCAAAGGAAAGAGATAGCTTTTCTGCTTTGAATTTTTTAAAGAGGGTGATTGCATTGAGTATCGAGAAAGACACGAAAAGCCAGCCCAAGAAGACCGGGAACTGTCGGGAGTCCGGTTCATATGAATAGCCTTTCCATAAGATCAGAGTTCCTGCGAGCAAAAGAAGAGTCGCTAGAAACGTTTCTTTTCGGATGTTCTCTTGTTCCATGATTGACTCCCGACAAAATGTTAGAAGAGGTTCTTGTTTTCTGAGACTAGTTTGGAGGTCTGAGAGACAATTCTTTGAGTTTCTTGGGCGTTTTTAAAGCCGATATCCAGCTTGAGTTTCTTGGTTTCAGCGATGAAATCCGGATCTTCGCAAATCCCTTTGATGCCGTTTTCTAACTTAGTTAATACTTCGGGACTTAAGCCTTTGGGCGCGCAAATGCCGCGGATGGCTGCGCCTGCAGGCGCGATATCTTTTCCGAAAGCTTCTTTGGCAGTGGGAGCGGAGGCTGAGGACTGGTCAGCGAATACCACGAGAATTTTAAGTCCGTTGCCGAGCTGCTTTTGTGCGGCAGAGAGTGTTGAAGCACAGAGGTCAACTTTTTTACCCATCAATGCTGTAAGTGCCTTACCTGAGCCGTTGAAGGGAACGAAATTTGTCTTAATACCAAGATCTTTTTCAGCGATCAGATGCTGGAGCTGAACATTAGACTGCGGACCGTCTCCGGCGACATTCAAAGTTTTGATTTTAGCTGCTTTGATGAAATCAGCTGCTGTTGTATAAGGACTGTCCTCGTTGACAACCCAGACAATTGGGTCAGATTGAACAGCTGCTATGAAGGTGAAATCATCCATAGAGAAAGGCACATTCTTACGCAGTTCCTTGATCATGATCATTGAAGGTAAAGAAGCTGCACCGATTGTGTAACCATCCGGTTTGGCTTTACTCAGAAGGGTCCAGCCGATTTGGCCGCCGGCTCCTGGTTTATTGTCAATGGTAAGAGTTTGACCGAGATGTTTTTCCGCGTATTTACCCATGATGCGAAGAAGGATGTCATTGCCGCCTCCTGCGCTAAAAGGAACGATTGTCAAGAGCGGCTTAGAAGGATAAATATCTGCTGCATAGGCTGAACCGGCGCCAAAGAGGCTTAGAGCGGTAAGAACAGAAAGGGAGGAAAGAAGGTTTCTGCGTTTCATGATTTTGTCCTTGGAATGGAAATAAAGTTTTGGGGATAATTTTGGTCAGAGCGTCGGATGGTCTTTGTCAAAAATTACTTTTCCATCGGCGACGATGGTCGGATGCCACATGATGAGATCGTAGTGACACGGTGCCTTGGTAACGCCGCCGAGGGTAAGGCTTGTGCCGATGCCGATATGACAGGTCCCGAGGACTCCTTCGTCTTCAAGCATGATTCCGCACATACGACACTTCGGATTCAAACCAATCCCGAGTTCTGCAATGTTGTAGCTGTTTTTGTCGGCGTGGCTGGCTAAATCTTTGCGAAGGATTTCTGCAGCCCTTCCGCCTTTGATTTCAGTGATAAAGCCCCCTTCGACTTTGCATATGACGGGTTCATCTACAAGGCCGATACCGAGATATGGAATTGAAGCATCGCATACAATAATCCCTTCTGCAGTCCCCTCTATAGGGGTTGTATTTGCTTCAATAGTGGGGATGGTAGAGAACTGACCTTTTTCAACTACGCAGTAAAGCGCATTTCCGCGTCTTCCTTTCGTATTGAAACGAAGATCAGTTCCTCCCGGAGAGGTGATATGAATTTCTTCGGCAGTTTCCAGGGCTTTGGCGACAGCAATGCAGGTTGGTTTGATTTGATCAAAGTCAGCTTCTATCCCGCCGTGCATCATAACTTCAGGGGTGAAATCTGTCATGACGATGATTCGAGCTCCGGCTGCCGCCGCATTTTTTACTGCATGTGTATGGGTAATAGAGTAACTGACGGGCACGATCACGACGTCCGCATTTTTCATGGCGGCGGCCACGGCTGCAGGCGGTTCTTCTCCGGCCCGTTTGCGAGGCTTCATACACATAATCATTACTTCTGCACCTCGGTCACAGGCAACGGCAGCAACGGCTTGAGCGATGTCTGTTTTAGCATAGTCAGTGACCAAAAGGACAGTTTCCCCGGCTTGCACTTTTGTAGCAACATCGACTAAAGTCTTGGCTCCCTTCATCATTAGAAGTTCTTTCATCACTTTTCCTTTCTTTGCGCCATCATCGAGCAGTCGCACCAATTTAGGGCATCCTTGCACAGCTATGACGCATTTAAGTTGGTTTATTGAGGCTTTGAAAACTAGTCAGGTTAATTATTGGTTGGATGATTCTGCTAGGTTTCAAAATAATCTGTGCAAGAACTATGCCAAGTTTGCGCTATCTATTTGAAAATAGTTATACGAATGCACTGTTAAGTTGAAAACAGTTTCTGTCAAGATTTTTAAGCGAAGTGCAAGAAAGGACCTAGCATGGCATGGGATGAAGCGTGCAAGAAAACGATAATAGAAAGGCTATTTTTTGATTCAGTAATCTCCCCTTAGTAACCCCTGTTGGTATAAAAAAGCGGTTTTTTTTTTATAACTTCTGTGGCTCACAGTGTTTCCACGCATTTCCAGAAGCCGGCGAGACTAATGCAGTAGATAGGTCCCTCGGAAGAAATATGAAAACCACTCCAAAAATCAAACAATTGACTTTAGCCTGCTTTTTGGCTGTGACATCAATGATGTTGACATCCTCCTCGTCATAAATGACAAGGATTCCATACCACCTCTGCAGCGGCCGTAGCCTAGTGCTGCAGCAGGTCTCTTTGGGTTCCTGCTGACAGCGGCCTTACTGCACCACTCATACCACAGGCTAACCGGGCCCGTCCGGCCCATAATATATTTATCGCTCCGACCTCATCTGCGTTGGAGCGGTAACCGCAGCCAATGCATGCA
>ENA-ORTL01000576-ORTL01000576.1-human-gut-metagenome-genome-assembly--contig:-NODE-576-length-29718-cov-21.2105_pt1 | contig 29718 bp, 25 predicted proteins | sample MGYA00241916_ERZ509196 | MGnify/ENA primary metagenome ERZ509196 (study PRJEB26280, sample SAMEA2338844) | human gut metagenome | biome: human gut; feature: human-associated habitat; material: faeces...
GTAATAGAACCACGTACTTAGGACTAGCCGTCGCGCTAGCGACTTGGTACAATAACACCTGAAACTGATAACGATTTTGTTATCAGAGGCATAAGCACCTTTTCGCAGGATATGCGGAGCTTGCACACAGGCTGCTTATAAAATAAAGCTTACAGAGGAGGCAGCTATTATGACAAAACAGGAATTTCAGAAATTAACAGAAAACCTTCTTTTTCTTGACGGAGCCACCGGTTCCAATCTTATGGCCCAGGGAATGCCCCGGGGCATCTGCACAGAACGTTGGGTGATCGAGCACAAGGATGTGATCCAGAAGCTTCAGAAAGCTTATATAGAAGCAGGAAGCCGGATCATTTATGCCCCCACCTTCGGAGGAAACCGGCTGAACCTGAGGCAGCACGGACTGGAAAATAAAATTCAGGAGATCAACAGTACTCTGGTTTCCTACTCCAGAGAAATTGCGGAAAACAAAGCCTTTGTGGCAGGAGACATTACCACCTCCGGCCAGTTTGTTACTGCTGACGGCGAATATACCTATGAAGATGCCTTTGAAATGTATAAAGAACAGATTACGATTCTGAAAAACGCAGGAGTGGATCTGATCGCAGCAGAAACCATGATCAATATTGAGGAAACTCTGGCCGCTGTGGATGCCGCCAATTCCGTCTGCGATCTTCCCGTTATGTGTACGGTTACGGTAGAAGCTGACGGAAGTATTTTCAGCGGCGGAAATGCCGTAGAAGCCGCTGTTGCCTTTGAGAGCGCAGGAGCCGCGGCTGTTGGGATCAACTGTTCTGTAGGACCGGATCAGCTTGTATCTGTCATCCGGAATATCCGGGAGGCTGTTTCCATTCCGGTTATTGCCAAGCCCAACGCCGGAATGCCTGTTATTGACGATCAGGGAAATGCGGTATACAGCATGAACCCGGCGGACTTTGCAAAACATATGCAGGTTCTTGTGAAAAACGGCGCAGGGATCATCGGAGGCTGCTGCGGAACCACTCCGGATTTCATACGGGAAATGAAAAAACTTCTGGGATAATTTTTTTCACTTTACTTTTATTGCTTTTTCCGGGCACATTTCCTGGCAGCAGAAACACCGGATACATTTTTTATAATTATAAACCGGAGGATGATCTCTTCCGTTTTTAAAATCCACTGCTTTTTCCGGTACCGGACAGCTGTTCACACAGATTCCGCAGCGGATGCATCTGGATTCCTCAATATACGGCTTTTTCTGGAAAAGATTCAAAGCCTTTGCCATTTTTTCCCAGATTCCATATTTTATTATTCTTCTGTCTACATTAAATTCCGGATTTCCGTATTTTTTTACAGCTTCTGCCATGGAGAGCTCTCCTTCCGGGGCCAGAAGCTGTATTTCCTCTTCTTTCCAGGTTCCAAGTCCCATCTTCTCTCCATGATAACAGGTGGGAACCATCTGAGGCTTCAGATGCACCAGACGGCAGAATACACTGTCCAGAGCCACCGGATCTGTAGACATCAGCATAACCTTCATATCAACAGGATCTCCTGAACCAGGGCCGTTTCCCTCCATGGCTGTAATACCGTCCATAATGTAAAGTCTGGGATTTACGCACTGGTTCAGATCGATCAGCATTCTGGCAAAGCTGTCTGCACTTGGAAAAAGAGTATGTCCTTTTGCTTTATGAAGGCCGTAAATAAAACCATAGCTGTTCTTCACCGCTCCCGTGATACGCTCCAGCGCATGGGTTTTCATTTTGCACAGAGAGATCACGCAGCTGCTTTCCAGAAGCTCTTTGCCAAGAATAAACTCTTTTGCCTGAACGCCTTCCTCATAGGGAGTCCGGATGCCTTCCGAAAAATCAACGGCCGGGATGCCAAGTTCCTGAAGATACGTGTCCATTCCTGTTCCGGCAATGACTTTTGTGGTATTTCCATGTCCACAGGAATCTGCCAGGATCACTCTTTCATATCCCTCTTCTTTTAAAAGTTTCCCGAACATTCCCACCACTGCCGGATGAGTGATCACTGCCTTTTCTACCTCTGCCCGCTTCAGAAGGTTGGGCTTTAAAAGAATTTTTTCGTCTTTTGAGATAAGGGCTTCCAATCCGCCCAGAAGCTCTAATCCCTTTTTTAAACTATCATAAACAAGTTCTTCCCTGTAGGAATTACAGGGAAGAAGAATTACTTTACTTTTATTTTTCATGAGCTGCCTTTCTTTCTTAAATGCTGCGTTCTGCCTCCAAAGCCTCACCGACGCTTAGATCCGTGTCTCTGAGAGCCTTTCTTACCGGAAGGATACATGCAGGAACTACGGACAGGAAATCCACTCCCATTCGGAGAAAGGTTTCTGTCAGCTCTGTGTCAGCGGCAATTTCACCGCAGATTCCTGCTTTTTTTCCTTCTGCATGCGCTGCATCCACCACCATGCGGATCATTCGCAGAATGGCAGGATGATGATCGTCATATTTATTTTTCAAAAGGGGATTCTGCCTGTCCATAGCCAGTGTATACTGGGTAAGGTCATTTGTGCCAATACTTAAAAAATCCACTCTTTTTGCCAGCTCACGGCTGATCATCACTGCAGCCGGAGTTTCGATCATTATGCTTGTCTGAATATCGCGGAAGGGAATTTCTTTTTCTTTCAATCCTTCCTTTACCTCACCAATGATCTCCTCAATTTCATCCATTTCAGACTCTGAGGAAACCATGGGATACATTATGGCAAGATTCCCGTAGGCGCTGGCCCGGTAGATGGCGCGAAGCTGCGCTTTAAACATACGCTTCCGGTCCAGACAGAGGCGGATTCCCCGGTTTCCCATAATGGGATTTGTCTCTTCCGGAATATCCAGATAGGATGCCTGTTTGTCCGCTCCCAGATCAGAGGTACGGATTACTGTAAGACGGTCTCCCATAGTTTCTGCAAGCTGTTTATATGCCCGGAAAAGCTCGTTTTCTCTCGGATAATTTTCTCTTCCCAGATATTGAAACTCACTGCGGAGAAGCCCGATTCCTGCCGCACCGTAAAAGAGCACATTGTTCAGATCGCTCATATTTCCGATATTGGCATAAAGCCCGATCTTTTTTCCGTCCGCTGTTTCATCTGTCTGGTTTTTCAGCTTCAGAAGCTCTTCTTTTTCCTTTTTATCCGCCTCCAGACGGATCCGGTATTCTCTCTTGATCTCCGCATCCGGGTTCAGATACAGAGTCCCTGTATAACCGTCCACAATGGCTGTCTGGCCGTCCCACTCATCATCTGCTTCTATATCCACAAGAGCAGGGATTTCCATAGTCTTTGTCATAATAGAAGTATGAGATACTGCTGAACCGTGATGCATGACAACTGCCAGAAGCTTTTGCTTGTCCATTTCCATGATCTCTGTAGGCGCAAGAGATTCTGCCACCACGATCACCGGCTCGTCACCCAGACTGATCCGGGTGCAGGAGCCTCCCAGAATACGGATCAGCCGCGCAGAAATTTCCTGAATATCCTGGATGCGCCGGCGCACCACAGGCTCCTCCAGATTCCGGAAGGTTTCTGTCAGCTCATCCCTGTTTGTCATGATCGCATATGCTGCGTTTACCTTCTCCAGCGAAATGCAGCTTTCAATTGCTTTCTGATAGCTTTCTGATTCCAGAAGTCTGATCTGTCCCAGAAAAACCTTTGCCTCCTGTTCATTCAAACTTCTGTTTTTTTCATAAAGTTCTTCCAGTTCTTTAACAGCCTGCAGTCTGGCTGTATGAAATTCCTGGATTTCTTTTTTTATGTTGCTTACCAGACACTGCCGTATCTGGTATTCACCTCTGCTGTAATACAGTATTTTACCGATGGCAATTCCGGAAAAGGTCGCTGTCCCTTTGTAGATTTCCATCTTGTACCCCCTTATTTCCGTCAGTCGCAGGCTGCCTTGAATTCTGTCCAGTTTTTGCTGTACTGCTCTTCTGCCTCTGCACTTACATTCTGTACGATATCGCCTTTTTTCACTGAATCCGGCACTACCAGATCCGGATTTACCAGCTCGTCTGCCGCTTTATTTGTGCTGTAGTAGCCGATAAAATCTGTACACTGTGCTGCGATCTCCGGCTGAAGGATATAGTCCATAAACTGGTATGCCGCCTCCTTGTTAGGCGCCTCGCTTGGAATGAACATTCCCATAATTCCGAATCCCAGACCTTCTTCCGGATAAACCACTTCAAGCTCCGGATATTCTGCAAGAGCAGCTGTTACCTGTGAAGTATAAAGAAATCCCACGCTTGCCTCTCCGTTCAGAAGCGCATTCTGTGTGTTGTCATCCTGGATCAGACGCACGTTGGGAGTCAGCTCCAGAAGCTTTTCTCCTGTTTCTTTAATGGAATCTACATCTTCTTCATTCATGCTTTTTCCAAGCATCAGATTGGTGATTCCATTGATCACACGGTAGTTGGCAACCAGGGCAATGCTGTCTTCCAGAGACGGATCCCAGAGATCTGCATATCCCTTAATATCAATATCAACCATTTCCGGATCATACACGATCAGGGGGATTCCTGCCCCGTAGGGAACTGTATATGCGTCCTCCGGGTCATAAAACTGGCCCTGATAAAGAGGATTGATATTTTCAAAGCCGGACAGCTTTGATTTATCCAGCTTTTCTGCCAGACCTTCCTGGATCACATTTTCCAGAATGTAATCGTCCGCAATTACAATGTCATAATCTCCGCCCTTTGCCATGGAAAGCTTTTCCAGCATGGTTTCATCTGTGTCAAAGTTGGAATATATGATCTTTACGCCTGTTTCTTTTTCAAATCCGTCCAGTACCTCCTGGGGGAACATATTTTCCCAGGTAAACAGTACCAGCTCCTTATCAGAATCTGCGCTGACCGGAACCGCTGCCGCAGTTACTGTCAGAGCTGCACATAACGCCATTACAAATGATTTTTTCATGTTGTCCTCCTCTATCTGTTATTTTAATCTGTACTATTTTAGTATAACCTATTTTTGTTTTGTTGAAAAGAGTCTGTTTTTCCCTTTTACCAGTCTGGTGATCAGCGTATACACCAGAAGCACTGCCAGGGTAAATGCAAGCATCAGGGTACAGAGTGCATTGATCTCAGGCGTCACTCCTGTTTTCAGCTGTGTGTAAACCTTTACGGGCAGGGTGGAGATCCGGGGTCCGTTTACAAAAATACTGATCACCACATCATCCATGGACATGGCAAATGCCAGAAGGGAGCCTGACATAACTGCCGGCATAATAAGAGGCAGCGTAATATCCCAGAAAGCCCGGAAGCTTCCTGCGCCAAGATCACGGGCCGCCTCTTCCAGAGACGGATCCATTCCTGCAAGTCTTGCTTTTACCTCCATCAGAATATAGGGAACACAGAAAACCGTGTGGCCCAGAAGAAGGGTCAGCATTCCGAACGGCATATCCAGAAGATAAAAGAATGCCATCAGTACCATTCCCAGAATGATCTCCGGGATCATCAGCGGAAGAATGGATATATATTCCAGAGCCCCTTTTGTTTTCCAGTGTATTCTGGAAAGTCCCACTGCTCCCAGAGTTCCGATCACTGCGGAAACAAGACAGCTTGCTGCGCCCAGTACCAGACTGTTTCCCAGAGCCTCGATCATGGCTCTGTCATTTAAAAGCTCCTGATACCATTTCAGGGAAAATCCCGTAAACCGCACAGGAAGCCTGGACTCGTTAAAGGAAAAAATGATCACCACTGCCACCGGCAGATACATCAGAAAAAGCACAATTCCAAGATACAGCCCGGAGAGCTTCGTATTTTTTTTCATCCGATTCCCTCCAATTCTTTTACATTTGTTATTTTACGGTAAAGACCGATCATCAGTGAGGTAAGGATCATCAGCACCACTGCAAGAGCTGCCGCAAAGGGCCAGTTATTTCCCCTTGTCATCTGCTCCTGGATCAGACTTCCTACCAGAACGATCTTATTTCCTCCCAGGATGTCCGCTATAAAGAACAGTCCCATAGACGGAATAAAGGTAAGGATCACTCCTGACAGAAGTCCCGGAAGGGTCAGCTTAAAGGAAACGGTCCAGAATGCCTTTATTTTTCCCGCCCCAAGGTCACGGGCTGCCTCCACAAGAGACCAGTCCAGCTTTTCCGCACTGGAATATACGGAAAGGATCATAAAGGGCAGAAGTACATAAACCATACCCACTACAATAGCCGGATAGCTGTACAGGATTTTCAGCGGCTTATCAATGATACCCAGCCCCTTTAAAATATAATTCAGCACACCCTTGTTCTGAAGGATGATGATCCATCCGTAAAGACGGATCAGGGAATTGATCCAGAAGGGCAGCATCAGAAGAAGCATGGCTCTTTTTTTCCAGGTATCAGACATTTTTGCCATAAAATACCCGAAAGGATATCCCACCAGACAGATGATCACCGTACTGGTCAGGGCAAGCTGAAAGGATTCCCGGAAGGTCTGAAGATAAACCGGATCCAGGATTTTTCTGTAATTTTCCAGGGTCAGGTTCCACTCCACGGAGGTTCCGCTTCCCGGCTGGGCGAAGCTAAGAGCCACCATATAAATAAGAGGTCCTGCAACAAACACCAGCGTAAAAAAATACAGAGGCAGGATCATCCACACTGAGGTAGTTTTCTTTTTTGCTTTTGTTCCTTTCATCCTCAGGCCTCCCCGCCTTCCCGGACAGCATCCCGGTCTACAAGAACCGCATCCTCCGGCGCAAAGCACACGCTGACTGTCTGCCCCTGCTGCACTCTGGCGTCTATGCCATAGCGGCTTGCCACAAGCTCTGTCCCGTCTGTAAGCTTCAGAACAACCCGAAGAAGTCCTCCTGCAAAGGTTTTTTCCGTTACCACTGCCGAAAGGCCGCAGGAACATTCCTCGTCAATTCTTATGTTTTCGCTCCGCACTGCCAGAGTCACTTTTTCTCCGGGCCGGATTATCTCATTGTGAGAATCCGCCTGAATATGGCCTCCTGAAATATTAACAGCTACCTTTCCGTTTTCTGTGGCTCCTGCCACTCCTTTCAGGATATTCGCATTTCCCACAAAGGTTGCCACATAGCTTGTGCGGGGATGATTGTAGATTTCATCCGGAATTCCGATCTGTTCAAAGGTTCCGTGATTCATTACCGCGATCCGGTCGGACATGTTAATAGCCTCCTCCTGATCGTGAGTAATATAAATAAACGTAATGCCAAGCTTTTTCTGGAGCCGCTTTAATTCCACCTGCATGGCCCGTCTCAGCTGAAGGTCAAGGGCTCCCAGAGGCTCGTCAAGAAGAAGCACCCTCGGATTATTAATAAGGGCTCTGGCAATGGCAACTCTTTGCTTCTGACCGCCCGAAAGCTCAGAGGGCTTTCTTTTTTCATAGCCGGGAAGCTGCACCAGCTCCAGCATTTCCTTTACTCTTCTGCGGATTTCAGTCCTGGGAACCTTTTTCAGCCTCAGACCGTAACCGATATTGTCTGCCACATTCATATGAGGAAAAAGAGCATAGTTCTGAAATACCGTATTTACATCCCGGTCCTCCGGATTCAGAGCAGTTACATCCTTTCCATCCAGAAACACCTGTCCCGCATCCGGCATTTCAAGGCCTGCAATAATACGCAGCGTTGTTGTCTTTCCGCATCCGGAAGATCCCAGAAGGGTAATAAACTCACCTTTTTCAATAGCAAGACTGATGCCCTTTAAAACTTCCTCCTCATCTGAAAATCCTTTTCTGATATTTTTTAATTCCAAACACTTTTCTGTCATCTCTGTTTTTTATACTGCCTCCTTACTGTTTCTGTCCCGCACACATTTTCTGTCCGGGATGCTTTTATTTATATCGTTACTGTCTGCACCTCACTGTCCCGGAAGGTGTTCTGATATATATTCCAAAGTTCCGGGACATACGGGGCAAAATGCCGTCAACGAAAGCGATTTGAAATGCGTTTTGACCAGGTTTCTGTGAACGGAGTGATCAGTAACTCTATATATTTACATTTGCTTTTCAATATACTCTATATATTGTTTTTTGCCAAAAACCGGAGTGAAATCATCCACGATCTTTTTGGCCTCCCGGGCATCGTTTCTCAAAAGCCGGTAAATGGTAAGCGCCATAAGCTTTGCCGGAAGAATATATGCCTTTTCTTCATCTGTGATCCGGAAATCTTCTCCGTGAAGCCGGCCTTCAAAGCCCCGGAAGGTAAAATTTACTACCGGAAACAGCTGGGTAAGATCTCCCATATCCGTACATGCATTGTTAAAGTCTCCCGGCTTCACAGTACGAAAAGAAACTCCCAGCGCCTCTGCCGCCTGAACCAGCGCCGGATCCGCCTCCCTTGGACGGACAGGCATGTAGCCGGGAATCCTTTCTCTTTCAATTTTTCCGCCGAAAGCATAGGCAGCTCCGTCATAGGCCCGGTCGATCATCTCCTGTACTTCCTGGATCCGTTCCAGAGAGGATGCTCTGATCTTTGTTTCCATAACCGCCTCATCCGGCACACTGTTTACCACATCTCCGGCTTTTCGGATTACATTGTGAAGCCGCACATGATCCTCCTCCCGGAAGGTTTCCCGCATCAATCCCATCATCTGAATGGCGCTTGAGGCAATACTTAGCGCATTGACGCCATTCCAGGGATCAATGGCTGCATGGGCTGCTTTTCCCCGGACGGTCACTCGTTCTGCTGTAAAACCATTGCAGGCAGGATTCCCCAGATAAAAGTCCTCTTCAACCGGAACCATATGTACATGAGTCGTCATCACAAGATCCGTATTATCAAACTCTCCTCTTCGGATCATTTCACTTTTGCCGGAACCGAAACAGATTCCCTGCTTCCGAAGGGCTGCTCTTTTATCTGCATCAATGTATTCTTCTGCAGGCACAGCCAAAAAAGTCAGAGAGCCTGTAATCTGTTTTCTGATCTCAGGATCTGCAAAAGCCATTGCCGCACCGGCCAGCACAGCCATCTGAGCATGGTGGCCGCAGGCGTGGGCTGTGCCGTTCTGCGCATCTGCCATCGGGTGAGCCCTGCATCCAATGGCATCCATCTCCCCGATCACTGAAATATTCGGAAACTTTCCCGTACTTTTTCCTGCAGCGTTTTCTCCTGCTCCGGATATCTGTTCCGGACCTTCGTCCTGGCTGTTCCAGCCGCCCCGGACTCCGGTCAGGGCAATTCCCTCCTGAACCTCATATCCATATTTTTTCAGAAGCTCTGCTGTTTTTTTCGCTGTTCGTACTTCCTGAAAGCCAGGCTCCGGATGCCCTTCAATATCCCTGGCAAAATCCAGAATCTCCTGTCTGTGCTCTTCTATAAGATCAATGATCCGCTGTTCTGTTTCATCCATAACGGTTCTCCTCATAAATAAGTATATCGCCAATAAAAAGGATGGGGTTTCGCTTATCCTTTCTGTCAGTTTATACATGATCTGAAACACCTTACTGATATTTAATCATACCATAATCTCTGTCTATTGCAAGCGTCAGCAAAACCAAAATCCATCTGCAAAAGCAGCATTTCCGTTTTCCTGAACAATCTTCCTGCCCCTGATTTTTCCTGTAAAAACAAAAAACTGTTCTCTCATTTTCTGAAAGAACAGTCATTTTATTTGGATCGTATATATCACTTACTGATATCTGTATCATAAAAGCTGGAAATGAGACTCGAACTCACGACCCCTTCATTACGAGTGAAGTGCTCTACCGACTGAGCTATTCCAGCCTGTGACAACGGAAATCAAAGATTTTCCTTTATTTCCGCATGTTATAAGGGTTTTTAGCAGATTTTCCAACTGGTTAAGTATTACTTCGCTGTATCTTATAATACCATCTAATGTTATTCTGACTATGGTAAAACTATGGTAATTTCTTTCCTGCTTTTACCCTATTTACTTTTACCATAGTTTTCATTATAGTTATGGTAAAAGTACAACGTGTTCTCCAAACACATTTATTATCTTAATGCACAAATATAAGATTGTCAAGTAAAATTAAAAAACTAATCAACTATTGCGAACATACGTTTCGAATGATTGGAGGTATGATGCAATGGCAAGTCGAAGAAAAAATGGAGAAGGTTCATGGGGAACCAAAACAATTAATGGAATCAAATATAAATTCTACAAAGATGTAAACGGTAACTATTTCTACGGAAAAACCAATGCAGAAATCAACGCTAAAAAGGATGCTTATTACGAAAAGTATAAAGATGCTAAGAAAAGTCTTAAAAAACAAACTATTGTAGACAAAAGCAAAGAAGTAAAATCTCAGACATTCGGCGGTGGAATACTTAAATGGCTCAAAAAGGAAAAATTTTCGGAAGAAAAAGATCTACTTATGATGGATACGAAGATTGTATTATGGGGGAAATTATAGGATATGATGGTTATAGATTGACTGATAAGCAAATTGGAACTATAAACTTAGAAATTATCAACAAATACTACGCCTCTCTTGCAACTATATATTCAGCTGGGACGATAAAAAAAGAACAAGATAAAACCTGTTCTTTTTGAAAACTTTTATAAATTTGCTTTTAATCCCAGTTAATCTCGTTATGAGAAATTGTCGGAGATGTATCTGCTTTTGCTTCTAATATTGCTTCTATTTCGTCCGGAAGTGGTTCTGTCTCAGGAACAAAACGCACTAAAACTCTATAAATTGTATCAATGTCTTTTTCGGGGATCATATCAATCAAATATTTTATAGTCTCTCTGCTCATTTTTTCCTCCTATAATTTTTTATATACTTGACCTCTGGGCTTTATATCGTTAATAGTTACAATATCATTTTCAATCGTAAATCTCCAACTCTTAAACGATATTCATTGTCGAAACCTATTAGTTTTTTGATGTCACCAAATGGTATTTTTTCAATAGCTTCCCGTAAACGTCTTTTTGTAGGACTGTCCGCTGAATTAATATATTTTACAGCTTTCTTTTTGTATTTTATCTGCATTATATTCTCCTCTTTTAAATATATTATACCATTTTATACTATATGTGACTAGTATATTTTTAATGGTTTCGGTATTCCTAAAATTTCATTTTAGGATTTAATAAAGCGGTCAAAATATTTTTGAATGACTTTAGAGAATGAATGTATAATTAAAATACGGAAGTCAAATTTATTGCCCTTATTATAAAAATAAATAGTCGGTTGTATGAAATTTATAATCGTTCAAATAATATCACATGAAATGTAAAATTATATCAGGTGATGTTATGAAGATAGAACGAGATGAACGACAATTTGATTTTCACGATACAGGGCTTGCTATCAAGCGGGCTCGGGAGGCCAGCGAGATGACACAGGAGCAACTGGCCTATATTGTTGACCGGGTTCCCCGTACCATTATATATCATGAGAATGATGGCCAGCACCCGAGTTTTAATACATTTTATCAGCTGGTTACAATGTTCGATATATCGGTAGATCAATACTTTTACCCGCCCAAAAATAAATGGAGCGAGTGCAGAAAGCAGTCTATGTAGAACCGCTGTCACTTCGGGTCAGGCTGGCCCGAAGGCACGAAAAAAGCAGGACATTTTTCATGTCCTGCCTGATATGTATCCTTATTCTGTTGGTTCCTCGGATGGAGCAATCAGAAGTGAATCGTCGATTACAATGTCTTCTGATGGTTTTAATAATTCTGTCAAAAATTCAGTGCCTTAAAATATTTTCTCTCCAAAAGATCAAGCCATCATCCATGCGGATCATCATTTTTAACATGAAAGCGGCCTCCTTTTTTATTATATCATCAGAAAACAGGGGCTACAATCTTGAAAGTCCAAATTTTTCGCCACCTTCTTTTTTTCAGGCCGCAGGCTTTTTGGATGTTTTTTTTGCTGTTGATCTTTTGCGGGCAGCCGGCTTTTTCAGCGGCTTCTTTTCTGCTTTTTCTGCCAGTGTACAGGACAGCACTACGGCTCCAAAAGCCGGAATCCGTATCTTCAGAGAATTTTCTCTCTCATCACATTCCTCTGCCTTACTGGATTTTGCCCTTGGATTTCCGGTACCCAGACCTCCGTATTCTTTTCGGTCGCTGTTAAAGATTTCTTTGTATTTGCCCTTAAAAGGAACGCCGATCTGGTAGTTTTCATAGGGCACTGCCGCAAAATTCACCACCGCTACAAGGGTTTCTTCCGGTTTTTCTGTTTTCCTCATAAAGGTCAGTACGTTTTCTTCATACTTCATCAGTTGGATCCATTCAAAGCCTTCATATTCATGGTCTTTCTGCCACAGTGCGGGATGAGAACAGTAAAGCTCATTCAGATCATGTAAAAATGTTTCCATTTCCCGGGAAAGCTCTTTACCCGGAGAAGTCATTTTAATTCCCGGATGAAGCATCTGATACGTATAGGCAGCTCTTATCTGGGCAAGCTTCTGTTTCTCATCGCCCGGAAGCTTATCCATAAATTCACTGATCTCCCCGGCACTTCTTGTTCCCAGTGTCAGTACATAATGCTCGCAGTAGGCATAGAGCATGGACAAAGTAAGCTGATCATGGTCATACTGACGCTGAACGGGATCCAGCTCCAGATAATGAATAAAATCACTGGTCCAGTTATTGTTCCATTTATAGTCAAAACCAATATGATCGTTTTCCACATCATCTGTAAGCTCCGGCCACAGTCCGTCCTCCTGAGCGATCATAAGAACACCGGGGTGCTTTTTCTTCATAACTGAATTCAGATGCTTCAGAAATTCTACTGACGCCAGGTTTTCGTTGGTTCCGTAAAGATTTGGCCGCCAGCTTTCGCCCTCTCTTCCATAATCCAGATAAAGCATGGAATCCACATCATCCACACGGAATCCGTCCACATGGTACACCTCTGTCCAGTAAAACGCATTGGCGATCAGGAAATCCTTTACCATTGGACTTTCATAATTATAAAGAAGGGTTCCCCACATAGGATGAACTGCCATTGCAGGATCCGGAACCTCATAAAGAGGTGTTCCGTCAAAGCACTCCAGTCCTTCTCCATGGCGCGGAAAATGAGCCGGAGTCCAGTCCAGTATCACACCGATATTTTCTTTATGGAGCTCATTGACCAGACGGGCAAAATCCTCCGGCACACCATATCTACGGTCAGGTGCATAGTAAGAAAATGTAGAATAAGGCCCTGACTCTTCGTCCAGGTATCCCATAACCGGATGAAGCTCCACATGGGTATAGCCCAGTTTTTTTACAAAGGAAACAAGTTCTTCCCCGTTTTTCCATTGAGTCAGGTCTGTTTCGTAAATAGATACCGGCTGATTCCTGTCCGCATATTTTTTGCGCTCCGCCATCCAGAAATCATCTGTCCAGGTAATGTCTCCGGCAGCTTTGTCCACTATGGATGCTGTGGCGGGAAAAGCCTCTGTGCAGGTTCCATAGGGATCCGCTTTCAGGAGCTTCTGACCTCCCCGGATTCTGACCTCATACTTATAAAGATCTCCTTTTTTTACTCCTGGAATAAAAAGCTCAAAAATACCGGACATGGGCCGTCTGTGCATCAGATGACCTCTGCCGTCCCAGCCGTTAAAATCTCCCACAACACTTACGCTTACCGCATTTGGAGCCCACACGGCAAAGCTGGTTCCTTCTGTTCCGTCTATGGTCATCACATGGGCGCCCATTTTTTCATAGGCATGATAATATACTCCTGCACAAAAAGCCTTTTCCTCTTCCTCTGTCATCTGCCCAGAAAAGGCATAAGGGTCTTCAAACTCCTTTGTTTCTCCGTTTTTTGTTACACGGAAAGAATAGGAAGGAATTTTTCTTCCGGACACAAGAACTGCAAAATATCCTGCCTCATCTTCCTTTTCCATAGAATATGCCTTTTTCTCTATCACCGCCTCGGCCTTTTCTGCCTCCGGGAAAAAGCCCTGCAGCAGTATCCCGTCCGGAGTGAGCCTTGGAGCCATAATATCTTTTGGAGATACTTCCTCCCCGTATATGATCGCTTCAATTCCTGGCCAGTCCATATAGTCATACGCTTTTCCGTTCATCTTCTCCAACCTCCTGACTGATTCCTCCGGCAAAAAGGGCTTTCCATTATCTAAAACAAATGGATTCTCCCCTGCAAAAGAATCTGTAATATTGTTATTTTACCATTTTTACTGTAAAAAATAAAGATTTGTCCGAATTTTGTTTGACAAAATTGATTCCCTACGCTAAATTGATAATAGCGAAAACATACAGATTGCCGGTCTGCTCCTGCCAGCTCAGGAGTCTGTGTGGATCACAAGATACTTAGGAGGTTTATTATGAAAAACAGAAAATACGATGTAACAGCACTTGGCGAACTGCTGATCGATTTTACCGAAAACGGCGACAGCGCTCAGGGGAATCCTCTGATGGAGGCAAATCCGGGCGGCGCTCCCTGCAATGTCCTTGCCATGCTGCAGAAGCTTGGCAAAAAAACAGCCTTTATTGGCAAAGTCGGAAACGATATGTTCGGAAATCAGTTAAAAAAGGCTGTAGAGGAAGTTGGAATTGATACACGCAACCTGATCATGGACCATAAGCATCATACTACGCTTGCTTTTGTCCATACTTATCCGGACGGGGACAGAGATTTTTCTTTTTATCGTGATCCCGGCGCAGATATGATGCTCACAAAGGAAGAGGTTCAGAAAGAACTGATTGAAGATTCCCGTATTTTCCATTTCGGTACTCTTTCTTCCACCCATGAAGGTGTCAGAGAAGCGACCCGTCATGCCATTGAACTGGCAAAAGAGGCCGGCTGTATCATTACTTTTGATCCGAATCTCCGCCCTCCTCTGTGGAATTCTCTGGACGATGCACGCAGAGAGATCGAATACGGAATGGGAAAATGCGATGTACTGAAAATTTCTGACAATGAAGTAGAATTTCTTTTCGGAACCACTGATTACGACAAAGGCGCTGCCCTGATCCGCGAAAAATACAACATTCCTCTGGTGCTTATCACTATGGGAAAAGACGGAAGCCGCGCTTATTACAAGGATCTCAGAGTGGAGGCTGCTCCTTTCCTTCAGGAAAACACCATTGAAACTACCGGCGCCGGAGACACCTTCTGCGCAAGCGCTCTCAACTATGTTCTGGAGCATGGTCTGGAGGATCTGACTGCAGAAAACTTAAAAGAGCTTCTGACCTTTGCCAACGCAGCCGCTTCTCTGATCACCACCAGAAAAGGCGCTCTTCGCGTTATGCCGTCCAGAGAAGAAGTTCTGGAATTTATCGCATCCAGACAGTAATTTTTCCGTGGAACAGATTATGAATAAATCTTCCAGAGAAAGGCACACCATAAAAAAAGCAGCCCGGTGTGCCTTTCCTCACACCATACCTATTCTGACAGGTTTTTTGTTTCTGGGCATGACCTATGGTATTTACATGAATGCTTCTGGATTCAGCTTCTGGTATCCCATGCTCATGAGCCTGACAATTTTTGCCGGATCCATTGAATTTGTTACCGTAAATCTTCTTCTGGGCGCCTTCCATCCTGTTCAGGCACTGGCCATGGCTCTGATGATTAACGCCCGTCATCTTTTTTACGGTATTTCCATGCTGGAAAAATACCAGGGAGCCGGTCTGAAAAAATTCTATCTGATCTTCGGTATGTGCGATGAAAGTTTTTCCATAAACTATGCCGCAGAAATCCCTGAAGATGTGGATCGAAGCTGGTTCATGTTTTTTGTAACCCTGTACAATCACATTTACTGGGTAACCGGCGCCACTCTGGGAGGCATCTTCGGCTCTCTGATTCACTTCAGTACAGAGGGACTGGATTTTGTCATGACAGCCATGTTTGTTGTAATCTTTATGGAACAATGGATGAAGGAAAAGAGCCATACCTGTTCTATTCTTGGGCTTTTGCTTTCTCTTATCTGCCTGATTATTTTCGGTCCGGACCGTTTCATCATTCCCGCCATGCTGATGCTCCTTGCCATGCTGACCTTTCTCCGGGCGCCTCTGACCAGAGGAGGTGAAAACCAATGACTCTTACAGAACAGATCATTACCATTGCAATGGTAGTGCTTGGGACTGTCCTGACACGTTTTCTGCCCTTTCTTCTTTTCCCGGCAGGAAAAGCCACTCCCAAATACATTCAGTATCTGGGAAAGGTTCTCCCTCCGGCTGTGTTTGGACTGCTTGTGGTCTACTGTCTGAAAAACGTAAGCATTTTTACCGGCAGCCATGGTATCCCTGAATTTCTGTCCATTCTTGCAGTGGTGTTTCTCCACCTGTGGAAACGGCAGATGCTGCTGTCCATTGCCGGAGGGACAATTCTATACATGGTCCTGGTACAGCTTGTTTTTTTAATCTGATCAAAAAAAGGTCCCACTTTTTCAGTAAGACCCTTTTCTGCAAATCAATTTTATTTTACCACACGAACCTTGGATACTCCCTCTACGGCACGAAGTTCTTCAAGCGCCTCTCTTGAAACTGTGCTCTCCAGATCAATAAGAGTATAGGCATACTCGCCCTTACTCTTATTTGTCATATCCGCAATATTCACGCCCTCTCCGCCAAGGATCTTGGTAAACTGGCTGATCATATTGGGGATATTTTTATGACAGATAGCAATACGTCCCACTGCCACACAGATTCCCATGTCGCAGTTGGGGAAATTCACAGAATTTTTAATGTTTCCGTTTTCAAGGAAATTCCGAAGCTCTTTTACTGCCATTTCTGCACAGTTTTCTTCTGATTCCTCTGTGGAAGCTCCCAGATGAGGAGTTACCAGTATCCCTTCCCGGCCTGCCACAAGAGGATTTGCAAAATCTGTCACATATTTTTTCACTTTTCCGCTTTCCAGTGCATTGATCAGCGCTTCTTCATCAACAAGAAGATCTCTGGCAAAGTTTAAAAGAACCACTCCGTCTTTCATTTTGTCAAAGGCTTCTTTGTTGATCATTTTGCGTGTGCTGTCAAGAAGCGGCACATGAATGGTAATGTAATCGCACTGGCTGTAGATCTCATCAAGGGATTTGCTGTGTTTGATGGTTCTGGAAAGATTCCATGCAGCGTCAATGGAAATATACGGATCATAGCCGTAAACCTCCATTCCCAGATGAGTAGCAGAATTGGCAACCATGGCTCCAATGGCTCCCAGGCCGATGATTCCAAGCTTTTTGCCGCTGATCTCGCAGCCTGCAAACTGCTTTTTCTGCTTCTCCGCAAGCTTATCAATGTTTTCCTTGTCCTTCTGACCGGCTACCCACTCAATACCGCCCACAATGTCGCGGGAGGCAAGGAGCATTCCTGCAATTACCAGCTCCTTTACACCGTTGGCATTGGCCCCCGGGGTGTTAAAAACAACGATTCCCTGTTCCGCGCAGGCATCAACAGGAATATTATTTACACCGGCGCCGGCGCGGGCAATAGCCTTTACAGAATCGCCAAGCTCCATATCATGCATCTTGGCGCTTCTTACAAGAACAGCATCCGCTTCATTGATATTTTCTGTTTTTGTGTAATCCTCACTGAACATGTTCAGGCCTCTTTCGGCAATGGGATTCAGGCAGTGATACTGAAACATTACGCATTCTCCTCCTCAAATTTTTTCATAAAAGCAACAAGGGCTTCCACTCCCTCTTTCGGCATTGCGTTGTAAATGCTGGCGCGCATGCCGCCCACGGTTCTGTGACCTTTCAGATTTACAAAGCCTGCTGCCTTTGCTTCTTTTACAAATTTCGCATCCAGATCTTTATCGCCTGTAACAAACGGAACATTCATCAGTGAGCGGGATTCCGGCTCCACCGTTCCTTTAAACAGCTTACTTTCATCCAGGAAATCATAAAGGATCTTTGCTTTTTCTTCGTTTCTTCGTTTCATCTCCTCAAGTCCGCCCATGGACTTCAGCCACTTAAATACCTTTCCGCACACATAGATGCAGTAAGCGTTTGGAGTATTATAAAGGGAGCCTGCGTCTGCATGAGTCTTGTAGGTAAGCATGGTAGGTGTACCTGGAAGGACATCCTCAGTGATCAGATCTTCACGGATGATCACGATCACCATTCCCGCAGGTCCGATATTTTTCTGGACTCCGCCGTAAATGATTCCGTATTTACTTACGTCAACAGGCTCGGAAAGGAAGCAGGAGGAAACGTCTGCCACCAGAGTTTTGCCCTTTGTATTGGGAAGAGTTTTAAATTTTGTTCCATAAATGGTATTGTTTTCGCAGATGTACACATAATCGGCATCAGGACTGATATCCAGATCACTGCAGTCCGGAATATAGGAAAAGGTCTTATCCTCAGAAGATGCGATCTTATTGACCTTGCCGTACTTCTGCGCTTCCTGATAAGCTTTTTTGGCCCACTGTCCGGTGACAATATAATCTGCCACCCCGTTTTTCATCAGGTTCATGGGAATCATTGCAAACTGCTGTGATGCCCCTCCCTGCAAAAAAAGCACCTTATAGTTGTCCGGAATGTTCATCAGATCTCTCAGATCCTGCTCCGCCTCATCAATGATTTTCTGAAATTCAGGGCTTCTGTGACTCATTTCCATCACAGACATGCCACAGCCCTGATAATCCATCATTTCTTCTGCCAGTTCTTTCAGTACCGGTTCCGGCAGTACAGCCGGTCCGGCGGAAAAGTTATACACTCTGCTCATTTTTCATATCCTCCTCGTCAAAGACATCATCAATATTTGCCCCGGCAGGCACCATTGGAAATACACTTAAATCCTGATCGATCCAACAGTCCAAAACCACCGGACCATCAGAAGACAGAGCTTCTTTAAGCGCAGGTTCCACTTCCTCCATTTTTGTGACACGGATGGCCTTTGCCCCCATGCCCTCGGAGATCTTCACAAAATCCACTGCATCATTTAATACAGTATGCGAATATCTGTGATCGTAGAATAAAGTCTGCCACTGGCGCACCATTCCCAGAACATGGTTGTTCAGAACGATCTGCACAAGTGGTTTTCCACAGCGCACTGCTGTTGCAATCTCATTCATGTTCATCCGGAAACATCCGTCACCTGCGATATTTACCACAGTTTTTTCCGGTCTTCCCATTTTTGCTCCGATAGCTGCCCCCAGACCAAATCCCATGGTTCCCAGGCCGCCGGAGCTTAAAAATGTTCTCGGTTCTTTGTATTTATAATACTGAGCCGCCCACATCTGATGCTGTCCCACATCTGTAGTGATAATTGCATCTCCGTCGGTCAGTTCATAAAGTTTTTCAATGATATACGGTCCGGTAAGCTGGGTATGATCGTAATTCAGAGGATATTTTGCCTTCATCTCCTGAATATGTTCCATCCACTGAGGATGCTTTTTCTCCGGGATTTCCTCCAGAAGCCTTCTTAAAACTTCTTTGATGTCGCCTTCTATATAAGCATCCACCAGAACGTTTTTATTGATTTCCGCAGCGTCAATATCTATCTGAAGAATCTTTGCTTTATTGGCAAAGGTTTTTGCATTTCCGGTTACACGGTCACTGAACCGGGCTCCCAGAACAATCAGAAGATCGCACTGACTGACTCCCAGATTGGAGGTTTTTGTTCCATGCATTCCCAGCATTCCCGTATAATATGGATCTTCTCCTGAGAATCCGCCTTTCCCCATAAGGCTGTCGCAGACCGGAGCCTGAATCCTGTGAGAAAGCTCTGCGATTTCTTCCGATGCGCCGGAGATCACAGAACCGCCGCCAACAAAAATAAACGGTTTCTGCGCCTTGCAGATCATGTTTACTGCCTGTTCCACATTCTCCCTGTGGATCTCGCTTGTCTCACGGTTTACGGTTGCCGGACGGCGGGGAGAATAATCATAAAGCGCCCCTGTCACATCCTTTGTCACATCCACCAGAACCGGCCCCGGACGTCCGCTCTTTGCAATATAAAAAGCCTTTCGTATGGTGTCCGCAAGCTTGGTGATATCCTTTACAATATAACTGTGCTTGGTGATCGGCATAACGATTCCTGCAATATCCACTTCCTGGAAGGAATCTTTTCCCAGAAGAGGCTTTCCTACGTTTGCAGTGATCGCCACTACCGGAACAGAATCCATATATGCAGTGGCGATTCCGGTTACCAGGTTTGTGGCTCCCGGTCCTGAAGTTGCCATACACACTCCTACTTTTCCGGTTGCACGTGCATAGCCGTCTGCCGCATGAGCCGCTCCCTGCTCATGGGAGGTCAGAACATGATGAATCTCATCTCTGTATTTATAAAGTGCATCATAGACGTTCAGGATAGCCCCGCCCGGATAGCCAAAAACGGTATCCACGCCCTGTTCCTTCAGACATTCTATGATAATTTCCGCGCCTGTCAGCTGCATATCGTCTCCTCCTTATTCCCTCTGTATTTTCCGGTGTATCTCTTCAATCTTATATTGATTCCCTGTAAAACTGTTGCTGTTTTATGATACCTGTAAAATGTTTTTCAGGCTTCTTTATATAACAGATCATTTTTTTCATTATTTCTGGATCTTCGGTACCTCAAGGATCGCTCCGCGGTTTCCGGAGGTTACCATAGACGCATATCTTGCCAGATATCCTGTGGTTACTTTTGGTTCTCTGGGCTGCCATCTCTCTTTTCTTGCCTGCATTTCCTCATCGGAAACCTTTACTTCCAGTTTCAGTGCCGGAATATCAATACTGATGATATCTCCTTCTTCGATCAGAGCAATGGGTCCTCCTACTGCCGCTTCCGGAGAAACATGTCCGATGGAGGCTCCTCTGGACGCGCCGCTGAACCTTCCGTCCGTAATAAGAGCCACTGAAGAGCCAAGTCCCATGCCTGCAATTGCGGAAGTAGGATTCAGCATTTCTCTCATTCCCGGTCCGCCTTTCGGGCCTTCGTAACGGATTACAACTACGTCTCCCGGTACAATTTTTCCGCCCTTGATGGCGTCAATGGCATCCTCTTCACAGTCAAACACTCTGGCCGGTCCTTCATGAACCATCATCTCTTCCACAACCGCAGAACGTTTTACCACTCCTCCGTCAGGAGCAAGGTTTCCTTTCAGGACTGCAAGTCCTCCTGTCTGGCTGTATGGATTGTCAATGGGGCGTATTACCTCAGGATTCAGGTTTACACAGTTTTTAATGTTTTCTCCCACAGTCTTTCCTGTGACAGTCATACACTCTGTATGAAGAAGTCCTTTTTTATCCAGCTCGTTCATAACTGCATAAACGCCGCCTGCTGCGTTTAAATCTTCCATATAAGTAGGTCCTGCCGGAGCAAGGTGACAGAGGTTTGGAGTTTTTTCACTGATGCTGTTCGCAAAGCTGATATCAAAATCCATGCCGATCTCATGGGCAATAGCCGGAAGATGAAGCATGCTGTTTGTGGAACAGCCAAGAGCCATATCCACAGTCAGAGCGTTGAGAATGGCTTCCTCTGTCATAATATCTCTTGGGCGGATATTTCTTCTGTACATTTCCATAACCTGCATTCCTGCATGTTTGGCAAGACGGATCCTTTCAGAATAAACGGCCGGAATCGTTCCGTTTCCGCCAAGCCCCATACCCAGAACCTCTGTAAGACAGTTCATGGAGTTTGCAGTATACATACCGGAACAGGATCCGCAGGTAGGGCAGGTTTTGTTTTCGTATTCTGTCAGCTCATCCTCAGAAATATTTCCTGCCGCATAAGCGCCCACTGCTTCAAACATACTGGAAAGACTGGTTTTGTGTCCGTGGATACGTCCTGCAAGCATAGGACCTCCGCTTACAAATACCGTTGGCACATTGATCCTGGCAGCTGCCATCAGAAGGCCCGGAACATTCTTGTCACAGTTCGGAACCATCACCAGGGCGTCAAACTGATGAGCCATTGCCATTGCCTCAGTGGAATCCGCGATCAGATCTCTTGTAACAAGAGAATATTTCATTCCTGTATGTCCCATGGCAATGCCGTCGCAGACTGCAATGGCCGGGAATACAACAGGGGTTCCGCCAGCCATGGCAACTCCCTGTTTTACTGCATCCACTATTTTGTCAAGATTCATATGTCCGGGAACAATTTCATTGTAAGAGCTTACAATTCCTACCATGGGACGTTCCATTTCTTCCTTTGTAAATCCAAGAGCATTAAACAGGGACCTGTGCGGAGCCTGCTGGGAACCTTTTTTTACTGCATCACTTCTCATGTATATGTCTCTCCCTTCTGTATCGTAAGACAGATCATCCTGCCTGATGTTTGCTGTAAATTGAAAAGCCGGTAATTGCAACTGATCCTTTCTGTAAATTCAGTGCCCGGCAAATAATTTCTGATTCTTGTCCGTTTCCTTTCTGTCACACCGCTGCTGCGATCAGATCACCCATCTCAGCGGTTCCCACTTGCCTGCAGCCCTCTGACATAATATCGCCTGTCCGGCAGCCATCTTTAAGAACCTTCTGCACTGCTGCCTCCACTGCGTCTGCTTCTCTGTCAAGGTCAAGTGAATAGCGGAGCATCATCGCCGCTGACAAAATGGTTGCAATAGGATTTGCCTTATTCTGTCCTGCAATATCCGGCGCCGAACCGTGACTGGGCTCATAAAGCCCAAATTTTGTATCATTCAGACTTGCCGAAGAAAGCATTCCGATAGAGCCTGTTACCATGCTCGCCTCATCAGAAAGAATATCGCCAAACATATTCTCTGTAAGGATCACGTCAAACTGTCCCGGATTGTGAACAAGCTGCATAGCGCAGTTGTCAACCAGCATATGCTCCAGAGTCACCTCCGGGTAATCCTTTGCCACTTCTTCCACAACCTTTCTCCAGAGCCGGGAAGAGTCCAGCACATTGGCCTTATCTACGCTTGTCACCTTTTTCTTTCTCTTCATGGCAATGTCAAAAGCCTTTACTGCAATGCGGCGGATTTCATTTTCATTATAGGAAAGTGTGTCAACTGCTGTTTTTACACCGTTCTCTTCGACAGTCCTTCTTTCTCCGAAATAAAGTCCTCCGGTAAGCTCCCTGACAATGATCATGTCAAAGCCGTTCCCAATGATCTCCTCTTTCAGAGGACAGGCAGCCTTAAGCTCCTGATAAAGATATGCCGGACGAAGGTTTGCAAAAAGATTCAGGGCCTTACGGATTGCCAGAAGGCCAGCCTCCGGGCGTCTGGATGGTTCCAGCCGGTACCAGGGAGAGGTCTTTGCATCCCCTCCAATGGAGCCCATCAGAACTGCGTCGGAAGCCTTTGCAGTTTCTACTGCTTCCTCTGTCAAAGGCACCCCATGCACATCAATGGAAGCGCCGCCTAACAAAACCTCTGAGTAAATAAACTTATGACCATATTTGCTGCAGACAGCGTCCAGAACCTTTCTGGCCTCCCTTACAATTTCCGGTCCAATCCCGTCGCCGGGAATCAAAGCAATTTTATATTCCATTTTCTTATTTCCTTTTTCCGCAGGAAACCACCCTGCAGATCCCTTTCCTTTTTGGATTGTTACTATAATAACGCACTTTGCGGAAGATTTCAACCTGTTAAAGCGAAAAAGCCATCAAAAAAAGAGTTGTACATGATCATACATTGCACAACTCTCCTTAGCTCAATTATTATTCTATTCCCTTTACGCTGCCATTGCGTTTGCATTTACCTGATTGATCACACTTCGTATTCCCTGCCATACAGATGATGAATCCTTAAAAATTTCTACTATACTTCCTCTATCTGTAAATGGCGCTTCCTGTAGTACAGATAAATCTTTCATTAAACCATTATGAACAATAAATTCTACAATTTGATTTACAAAATAAATCTGCCTGCTGTCCAGCCTTGTTTCATCCAAATACTCGGCAAATGCTGTTTTTGCAGCATTCATATCAATTCCAACTATCTCACGGACAAATTCCCCCAATGGTTTCTGACCATATTCAGCTTCATAATCCGATTTACTGCCAACTTCACTCCATAATATTTTTTCAAGTTCTTTTATATCGGATATTTTCAGGGGAATATTGCCCTTCAACTTCGCAATCACTTCATTATCCTGATGCTGACGTACATAGTATTCTGCCTTTGCCCTGTAATTTTTAAGATCGTCGCTGTCCAGTTCTGCTTCATTCCAGTCCATGGACAAAATTTCATCCTCAAAACGGGTATCATATACTCGATGAATTCCTTTTGGAATATATTTCATCAGGTTACGAAGGTTTTCACGTATCTGCTCAAATTCATTGATTCCGGCTCTTTCAAGATAATCTGTGTGTAAAATTTTATCCAGCAAATCTGTCTCAACCATAATTTCCGGAACGTTTGCAATCCCTGCAAGCGATTCCACCCGTTTTACCAGATCCTTTCTTGCTCTTGTATACGTTTTCCCTGCCAGATATGCCAGTTCCACTCCATACATTAAAGCGTCAAATCGCAGAGCCTCCGCATCATCTCTATCCGGTTCTATTAATGGAGCCAGCTCATCCCGGACTGTTAAGGTATCCTCATACGTCAAAGTCTGGTAATTTTCTTCTACTGAGTATAATTCCACATATCTCAAATGCTGCCTGACTGCAAAATTTTTTCGATTCAGTTCCTGCACTTTTCCAAGCATATGCTGAACCAAACCCTTCCGGTATGCAATTAACCGTTCTGTCTGAAATTCCAAGTCCTGCAACTTATATACAAGTTCAAATTCCAGGTTAAATATTGCTCCCTGCAAGGCCAGCATATTTGCTGTGGGTTTTCCCTTATTCATTCGAAAAAATTCAAAGTTTCCACAGAAATCAAAAATATAAAATTTGCTTTTATCCTCACCTTCCATCAAATCCGGACATAATCTGGTGCCTCTTCCTATCATCTGCCAGAATTTAGCCTTACTCATTACCTTTTTGAAAAACACTAAATTCAGCACTTCAGGAACATCTATACCCGTATCAAGCATATCTACAGAAATTGCAATCTGCGGAAGCTTTTTCGGATTAGAAAATTCATCAATTGCCGCCTGAGCGTATTTCGTATAATTATCTATCACCTTTGCATATCCCGGATAATTGGGGTATTCCTGGCCAAATACCTCTAAAATCTTTTCGGCATGACGATGGTTCTTTGCAAAAATAATAGTTTTTCCGATTTTACTTCCATATTCGATCTTCAATCCATTTGTCATAAGCACATGGAGAACTTCACGGATCGTATCAATGTTAAAAACCCATTTATTTAATTCTGCAGAGCCTATACTTTCCGGAAGTTTTCCATCTTCATCTTTAAAAGTATTCTCATATGCCTGCTTCTCTTCTTCTGAGAGTTCCTCGTATACAATTCCCTGTTCTATAAACTTTAATCTTGTTTCTACTGATAAATAATCAACTAAATATCCATCTTTGACTGCCTGTGATAATTCATATGCATACGTCGGCACACCCTTTTGCAGTTCAAATACTTCATATGTGTTTTTATCAACTTCATCCTTTGGCGTTGCAGTCAACCCCACTAGCGGGGCATCAAAATAATTAAATATATCCCTGTATTTATTATAAATGGAACGGTGAGCCTCATCACAGATTACCAGATCGAAATGTCCGTTTGTAAATAATTTTCCTTTTTCATCCTGAACAGAATCTATACAGTTTGTCATGGTCTGATAGGTAGAAAACACACCGTGAGCAGTATAATTATCTTTTTCCTCACACAAATTTGTAACAGATAAATCTGGAAGAAGATTTACAAAAGCTCTCTTCGCCTGTGTAACCAAAGAATTTCTGTCTGCAAGAAAAAGGATATTTTTCACCCATCCATGCTCTAAAAGTACTTTTGTAAGAGCAATCACTGTTCTTGTTTTCCCAGATCCTGTTGCCATAACAAGCAACGCCTTACGTCTGTTCTTTTTTCCAAAGCTGTCACAGATTGCCTTGACAGCGCCTTCCTGGTAATAGCGTCCTGCAATTTCCTTATCGACATTTACGTTTGCCAGGCTTGTCCGCATAGACTGAAGATTAAACCATTTCTCCAAATCTCTTTTGGAATATATTGCCGAAACACGCCGTTCCGGATAGCAGGTATCAATAATTCTGGTGTCAAATCCATTTGTAAGAAAAATCACAGGACGGCGTCCCTGCTTTTTTTCTATCAGATTTGCGTATAAAATAGCCTGCTGACGTCCTTTTACCACATCCTCACAGGTACGTTTCGCCTCAATGACTGCCAAGACTCGCCCATCATCGCCATACAGAACATAATCTGCCCGTCCCAATCCGCTCTTATTGGGCATTCCCTGTAATTCCACCTCATTCAGCCAATCTTTTCCCAGGATCCAGCCAGCATCCTCCAACAAGGTATCAATATATATTTTTCTTGTCTTATATTCTGAAATATCCAATGGTTTGGGAACATAATTCTGGTACTGTTCCTTACGTCTTGCTGTAAGCGCTTCCTTCAGTTCCGCGTTTTCTTTTATCAACGCCTGCAAATCTACATCAGAAATAAGAGGCTCCTGGATTACTTTTTCTTCGTTTTCTTCAAAAACTAACTTGGGTTCAAATTTTCCTTCTTCATATTTTTCCCCATAGCAATATGCAATGAAATCCATAAATATGTACAGGTTTTCCAAGCAAAGCATGGCTTCTTCCTGCGTTACTTTTTTTCCTGTATGTACGGCACTGTTTCCTTTTTTTCGAATAAAATCCAATCTGATCCACAAATCCCGATCAACAATCTCTCGAAAGTCTTCTGTATTCATCAAACTGACCAATTTATCATCCCAAGGCTTGGCAAGAGAATCATCTACTGAATACATCCACTTAATGGCAAATTCCATAGCACGACGGCAATTTATAACAGAAGATGCAACATCAATTGGTAAAACTTTCTCCGCCGCAACCGCAACGCCGGAAAATGTATTGAATTTAGGATCTGATTGTAAAAAATCGAAATTCGTCATGGGGAAACCTCCTTTACTTTAGTTCTATTTTAACATATTGAGGCAAAAATATTAATGAAAATTTATATTGGCTGTGCCTTCAACTTTAATTTGTCTGTTTGAGTGACGAAGGCGGCGAATTGTTCCTGCAATTCATTTGGCGGTAAAATCACTTTAATCTTGAGCAATCGTTCCTTTGAGATATTGGACATTGACTTTGCCGAACCAGTAGCAATTGCCTGTATACAACCTCTAAATAAATCGTGATTAATTAGTTTCCAAAGAAATATCTTATTACATCTTTCGGTCGTATTCAGCCGAAAAATCAAATCAGGCATCATTAATCCAGCTGGAGTTTTATAAACATATGCACACATACCAACTAATTCTGGTGTGTTTTTCCTTGTGAACAACAAATCTCCTGAATGCACAGCAGCCTCCTCAACAAATTGTTTTTCGTCAAGAATTGCCTTATTTTCTTCAGGACGATAATCACCATATGTAGCCGCACTTAATTTCAGTACCGCTGGAGAGGTTCCTTGCCTTGCTCCAGAATCACATACAAAGCTCTTGCCGTTATCTATGCTCTCTACACAAGTGGAAAGAGGTACCTTATTCCAACACTTCTCATTTGCTGTTGGATCACCAAACATCTCGACAAATCGGGCTCTCATAAGTTCGTCTAGTTTACAAATTTCTTTGTCATGAGTAGTCAAAACATTCTTAACCTTTTCCAAAACATTTACGATTGCCTTTTGTTCATCAATAGATGGCAACTTAATTAAAGCATCTGTAAGATTTTCTAGCTTAATATATTTAATCACTCCACCTATAGCCTGTTTTCTTAGCTCTTCCATGTATCCTTCCATGAAGTAATACAGATATGGCATAAATAACTTACCACTATCATTATCCTCAATAATATATGTTCTCTGATAAGCATCAAACTTTCCGTTATAATACTTTACATTTAAATCACCATTACCAGCTACAAGTACACACTCACAATCATAAGAATATGATGATATTTTTAATGGCTCTTTTGAACATGTGAAAAAAGGATACTGACCATCTTCCGAGGACGCATTTGCATCAAGCTTACCTGTCCTTATTTTTGTCAAATCACCTATTTTGGCTTTCATCTTCATCCCCTCAAATCTTTTCTATCGGATTTCCCATCTTCTTGCCCTACGTGCAAGAAGCATCCCTCGCTCTAAAGAGCTCGGTCAATCCGAATTGATTCAAGCAATGAATTTCTGATGCGATGTTTTTACGTTTGTTTGATTTACAATTGCATATTGCATAGTAGTATCTATTTGAGAATGGCCTAATATCTTTTGTACCTGTTCGATTGGCATGCCCTTATCAATAGCTCTTGTTGCCATTGTTCTACGGAATTTATGCGGATGAATTTTTTCCATATTTAATTTTCTGCCCAGTGCACGAATACGAATCTCCACGCCACTGATTTTCAGCCGATCATGCGGCGCATCTAATGTCACAAAAAGCGCCGGATTATTGTCATTTCTCTTTTTCAAATAATTTTGTAAATGAAGTTTTGCCTTTGCATCAAAATATACTTTTCGTTCCTTATCACCTTTTCCAAAAACAATGCATTCTCTGGCCTCAAAATCAACATCCGAAATATTCAAGTTCACCAGTTCCCCCACTCGTATTCCTGTAGAATACAGCAAATCAATCATGGCAAGATCTCTGGTACATTTACAATTGTCCCTAAGTAATTCTATTGCTTCATCTGAAATTATTTCTTTTACTGGCTGCATGGTTTTTATTTTATGAATGCGCCTCATGGGGCTTTTCAGGATATAATCTTCTTCCTCCAACCAGGAGAAAAAACTGGAAATATTTCGTCGTATATTATCTACTGTAACCTTACTGCAATTATTAATTTTCTGATAATCAACAAGGTATTTCCTGATTTCTTCTGTAGAAATCTTTCGTATAGGCTGTTTTATATTTTGAAGCATTCGCTCTACCGTAGAACTATAATACTCAATGGTTCTCGCCGAACATCCTTCAATCTTTTTTGCATCTAAAAACAACTGCAGATACTCGTCATTTGAAATTTCTTCTTTTGATATATTATTTTCCGAAAATGTTTGTAACAGAACTTCCTGCAGTTTTTTCATCTGTGAAACGTTCAAATAATCTGCCATTTTATTAATAATTTGTACAATTTTTTCTTCCATGTTGATACTTTCTCCTAATCATACCAACATCCTGCCCCCCAAATTTTTATATAACTTTATTCTCCAAATAACATTCCAACAAATACGATGGATTTTCATAGTACATACTGCTGTTATAATCATCAATTTTACTGCTGATAAATGAGTTATATACTTTTAACAAAGCGTCAACAACATCTATCTTTTCGTATTCTGCCACAGATTTTATCAGTCTTTTATACACTTTTCCAATATCCCAATGAGATGGAATGGCATATTTACAGGATGCAACATTGTCAAAGTCGGCTGTGCTGATTTTTGCATCTCTGATAAAATCATCACTAACACGATCTATATTATCACTATGATAAATGTCTGCTAAATCGTAAATTTTTATCAAATACTTTTCTCCTAATGCGTTTACTACCTCCGCTCTTGTATTTTTTGTTTTTCTTGCAATATAGTCAATCAAGCTGCATGTAAAGAACAGATCATTGTCTTTTGCGGACTCTCTTCCTGAATTTACCATTACAAAACCTCCTCAAAGCCTCTATATTCCAGACATTTCCTCGCGTCTTTTGTGCAAAAATTAATCTAATAGGTTGGATATTTAAATTTTGCCAATACCCAAAACTGTTCTCTTGTAAGACTTCCATCCATATAATCTGAAACATAATTATAAATCTGGTCATTCGCCATAGTTCCGATCACAATATCATATGAATGTTTCTTACCACTTCTGCTGTCAATGATTGGTGCTAGAATATAAATAGTACAAGTCAAAATGAGAATTCCTTATAAGAAAAAT
>ENA-ORTL01000583-ORTL01000583.1-human-gut-metagenome-genome-assembly--contig:-NODE-583-length-29196-cov-28.7747_pt1 | contig 29196 bp, 32 predicted proteins | sample MGYA00241916_ERZ509196 | MGnify/ENA primary metagenome ERZ509196 (study PRJEB26280, sample SAMEA2338844) | human gut metagenome | biome: human gut; feature: human-associated habitat; material: faeces...
TATACCTTGCTCTGCAAGAGGCTGCCGACTCAATGTCTTAACTAAATGACATTGCAATTAAGGAGCCCCCCTTTTTATGGCTCGTCAGGAGCAGAGCGAAATTTTTGTTGTTAAATTTCTTCAAAAGTATATTTCCTTATAAATTCCTTATAATTGTCTTTTATCCTGTAGGTACAATAAGAACAACGGGTAACGTCAGACCGAAAATCCCCGGGATTCTTAAACATATCTTACTTACAGGAGGGAAAAGATGAGTCAGAATATCATTGAGATCAAAAATCTTGAAAAGTCTTTCAAAAAACAGCAGGTTTTAAAAAACATTTCTCTGTCTATACCGGAAAACTGTGTATACGGGCTTCTGGGGCCGAACGGAGCAGGAAAATCCACTTTGTTAAAAATGATGACAGGGCTTTTGCGGCCGGACTCCGGACAGATTATTTTTCAGGGGCATCCCTGGAGCAGAAAGGATCTGAAGGATATCGGAGGCCTGATTGAAACTCCGCCTGTTTACGAAAATCTTTCTGCCTGGGAAAACCTGAAGGTACGGGCTTTGATCCTGGGGGAAACAGAAGCGCGGATGAGGGAAGTGCTGGAGATTGCAGATCTGACTGACACAGGAAAAAAGCCCGCTGGGAAATTTTCTCTGGGAATGAAGCAGAGGCTGGGAATTGCCATTGCTCTTCTGGGACATCCAAAGCTTCTGGTTCTGGATGAACCGGTAAACGGTCTGGATCCTCTGGGTATCCAGGAACTGCGCCATCTGATCCGGAGCTTTCCCAATCAGGGGATCACGGTTCTGGTATCCAGCCATATTTTAAGTGAGATTCAGCAGACTGCAGATTATATAGGAATTATAGCAAATGGAAAACTGGGATATGAGGGAATTGTGGATGAAAGTCAGGATCTGGAACAGCTTTTTATGAAAATTGTGGCAGTAGAGAGAGGGGCGAGATAAATGAATACATATCTTAAAGCAGAAAAAATGAAATACCGTCATACGTTTCTTTGGTGGCTGATGATATTGATGCCTGCGGTAAGCGCTTTTCTGTCTGCCCAGCTGACTCATAATTATTTTGCCATGGACGGATATAACTGGTGGTACATGTTGATGATGCCGGGATTTCTGGCAGTGGCCTGCTCTCAGATTGGAGGAAAGGATCATAAAAAGCAAAACCGTACAATCTGGGTGCTTCCGGCAGATATGGGAAGGATCTGGGATGCAAAGGTGCTGTTATCGGTTATGGTAAGCGGACTTGCCACTTTGTTTCTGACGGTTTTTGTTCTTGCAGGTTCTGTCATTATGGAAAGAGGACTTCATATGACCTTTTTTAATGCCCCGTCCGTACCGGCTCAGATTCTTGCGGCAATACTGATCTGGCTGACTTCTTTGTGGCAGCTTCCCTTCTGTCTGTTTCTGGTGCAGAAAACAGGAGTGCTGGTTATGGTGATCATAAGTGTGGGACTAAGCCAGGTAGCCGGTCCTCTTATGGCTCTGGAAAAATTATTTTTCCTTATTCCTTATGGGATCACTCCAAGAGTGATGTGTCCTGTTTTAAAGACTCTGCCTAACGGCTTGCCGGCACAGCCGGGACAGATGACATATACGCCTCAGCTTATGAGCATACCGGCTGCTGCGGTTGGAGTTGTGGTCTCTCTTTTGTGGTTTGCTGCGCTCTGGTATTTTACACGAAAATGGTTTCAAAGGCAGGTGGAAAAATAATGAGACAGCTAAAAGCAGAGTTTTATAAAATGCGCCACACCTTTTTGTTTCCCCTTCATGTGATTGTTCCTGTGGCTGCCGGCGTTCTTTTTCTGGCATGGACAAGAATCAGCGCACAGCTTCAGTTTTCCGTTTTTGTGCAGGCAGTGGGAGTTGTTTTTCCGGTACTGGCATCTGTGATCTGCGCCGGAAACATAGAGCTGGAGTTATCCGGTCATCTGCAGGGATTTCTTATGACTACGGGAAAAAGAGAAAGCATTTTTCTGGCAAAATGGATGAGCCTTGAAATTCTGGCTTTCCTGGCAGTAATGGGCTCTGTGATACTCTATGGAGTGGGAAACAGAACGATATTGGGTGATATGGAGATTCCGTTTTCTATTTTTTTGAAAGCAGGAGTGTTTCTCTGGCTTGGAAGTCTGCCTCTTTATCTGGAGCATCTGTTTCTGAATCTCTGTTTTTCAAAAACAGTGTCTATTGCTGTTTCCATAGGGCAGCTTCTGATCTCCGCTTTGTTTCTGACAGGACTTGGACAGGGAAAATGGCAGTATTTCCCCTGTTCCTGGAGTTCCCGGGGAACTTCTTTGTATCTTGCGGAAAAATTTAATAGAAGAGCGGCTCTGGGAGCTGCCAATACAGATCTGAGAGATATTCTGACCTGTATCTTGCTGGGAACGGTTCTTTGTGTCATAATCTTTATATGGTTTCATTTTTATGAGGGAAGAGAGGTTTCCGAATAGGAGGAGGAAAAAATGACGCGGATTCTGGTAGTTGATGATGACAGAGGGATTTTGAACGTGATACGTAAAGCCCTGGAAAAAGAAGGATATCAGACAGATACTCTGGACGATCCGGAAAAACTGGATTTTCGGCGCCTGAATGATTATCAGTTGATTCTTCTGGATGTGATGATGCCGGGGACAGACGGTTTCAGTTTGTGCCAGAGAATCCGTGACCAGGTAGATTGTCCTATCCTTTTTGTGACAGCAAAAACAGACGAGGCCGATCTTATGACCGGTCTTGGAATCGGCGGAGATGATTATATTACAAAGCCTTTTGGCCTGGGAGAGCTGAGAGCAAGGGTTGCCGCCCACCTAAGGAGAGAAAACAGAGAAAGAAAGCATGTGATAACTCTGGGAGAGCTGTCTTTTTCCCTGAATTCCAGACAGGTGTTTTTTCAGGGAGCGGAGATTCCTTTTACAAAAAGCGAGTATGCCATCTGTGAATATCTTGCTCTGAATCGGGGACAGGTCTTTTCCAAGGAAAGGATTTACGAGCATGTATTTGGGTACGACGGAGAGGGGGACAGCTCTGCCATTACCGAGCATATAAAAAATATCCGGGCAAAGCTTCAGAAGTATGGGGTATCGCCGGTAGAGACTGTGTGGGGGATCGGATATAAATGGAAATAAGAAAAAAGAAGATTTCGCTTGCAGGACTGTTTGGCCGTTATATTTTTATGTTTGTGACAGGAACTTTTTTTGCGGCGCTGATCTCTGGCGCGGTAATGTTTTTTTTGATCCTGATTCCGTCCGGTCCTTTTCTTCCGGCAAATTACGCGGAGCAGCAGCTGATAAATACAAAGGAAAAGCTTCAGGAAGCGGATATTACAGAAGAGGAAATGATTCCTTCAGGCAGTCTTTACGGTGTGTTTGACCGGGAGGGCAGATTTCTTTACGGAACCTTTGATGAAGAGGTGCAGAAGGACGCCTGGAAAAAATATAAAACAGATAATATATACCCTCAGGGAAAGGGATATTATTTTTTTGTGGAAAAAAATAACGGTGAAATCTGTATTATCAAGTATTTTGTTGCCATGCGCTATGCGAAAGAAAAGCTGAATGAGATTCTTCCGTCTCCGGAAGCCTTTAATATGATTCTGACGCTGGGAACTTTTATTACTCTTACTGTGTTAAACGGATGTTACCTGTCCGGGAAATTTGGCAGAAAGCTGAAAAAACAGCTTGCCTGCCTTACTGAGGCAACAGCGCGTATTTCTGAAAATGATCTGGAATTTACTGCTGAGACCTCTGAGATCCGGGAGGTGGACGAGGTTATGGCCTCCCTAGAAAAAATGAAGGAGGCTCTGAAGGTCTCCCTGAAAACCCAGTGGGATACTGAACAGTTGAAAAATCAGCAGCTTTCTGCCCTTACCCATGATATCAAAACACCTCTGACCGTAGTTCGGGGGAATGCGGAGCTTCTTGTAGAGTCAGAACTGCAGGAGGATGACCGGGAATGTGCAGAAGAAATCCTTAAAAATGCAGGATTTATCGCAGATTATCTGGATTCCGTGAGACAGGTACTGAAGGGGCAAAAGGAACAAAAGAGCTGGCAGGAAGTTTCAGTAGAAGAATTGTCAGGGGAAATTTGCGATTTTGTAAGGCAGCTTGCAGCAGTCCGAAAAATACCGTTATCCTTTGAGGTGAGGACTGAAAAACAGATACGGAAAAAAGAAGCAAAAAAAGATTTCGGGAAAAACGTAAACCGGGATATCTTCCACTTAGAGGAAATCCCTGAAGAAGCGAAAAGTATTTTGTGCTGTAAGGAGGAGATTCTCAGAGCCTGGGGGAATCTGGTAGACAATGCTATAGAGCATACAGATCCGGAGAAAGGAATTTGTGTAATCATTGAAAAGCATATGGGAAGAGAAGCTTCGCAGGAAGAGTTTGTAGGGGAACATGATTCTTTAGTAAGACAGGACTTCATGGGAAAATATGGTTTTGTGGAAAACCAAAATTGGGAGAAAAAGTTCGTGGGAAACCAGGAGGCTGCAGAAAAATCAGAGATCATGGAAAGCTGTGATTCTGTGAGAGACCAGGACTTCGCAGAGAAAAAAGATTCCACAGGTAACCAGAATCCTGCAGGAAAATCAGACAGTGGACAGTGGCAGGATCACAGGGAATATCTGAGGGTTTCTGTGCGGGATTACGGACTGGGATTTAGTCAAAAGGTCCTTCTTCATGGAAAAGAAGCATTTTTTAGTGGAGATGAAAGCCGCCATGACAGAACTCACCAGGGGCTGGGGCTTTCAATTGCAGCAGATTTCATGAAACGGCAGGGGGGATTTGTGGAATACCATAATGTGGATAAGTCACAGGGAGCCGAGGCTTCACTGTGGATCTGTATGAAGAGATAAGAGGATTTCCTGAGTCTGTCTTGCTTCATGGAAGATATCATGATATCCTAAAAAACAAAGTGATTCTTTCAGGATCAAAAGCGCTGTTTGAGTGCAGCAGGACTCAGGAGGTCGGGACATAAATGCTTATATTTTTAATTGAGGATGATGAGGCTCTGGCAGAGGGGATTTCCTTCATGCTTGTAAAAGAAGGGTATGAGACAGAACGGTTTTCTGCCTGCAGCGACAGCCGCAGGGCTCTTGAACAAATTCAGCCGGATCTGATACTGCTGGACTGGAATCTGCCGGATGGTGACGGGCTTATGCTTTGCCGTGAAATATCAGAAAAGTGGAAGATTCCCATACTGATGATCACTGCCCGTGACATGGAGATCGATCAGGTCATGTGTCTGGAAAGCGGAGCGGACGATTATATTGCGAAACCATTTTCACTGGCAGTTTTAAAGGCAAGGATTGCAGCTCTCCTTCGCAGGCAGGGAGGCCAGTCGGAAAAAGCCGGGCAGCTTATCTCAGGACAGATCCGTGTGGATAATAAAGAAATGAGAGCATGGAAAGAGGATGAGGAATTGGACTTAAGCCTGACGGAATATCGTATTCTGAAGTATTTTCTGGAAAACAAAAACCAGGTGCTTTTAAAAGAGCAGATTTTGTCCCATGTGTGGGATAATGGAGGAAAATTTGTAGAGGAAAATACTTTAATGGTCAATATCCGGCGGCTTCGTACAAAAGTAGAAAAAGACGCTTCTCATCCGGAATATATAAAAACTGTTCATGGAATGGGATATCTGTGGGAGGAGCGGAAATGACGCAGGGAATATTGACAGGTGTTCTGATTTTGGCACTTGCGGCAGCTTTACTTCCTGGTCTTTATTACCTGAACCGTTTAAGACGTATGCAGAAACTGCTTCGGGATTACCAGGAAACAGGCACAGCCGGTTTTTCTACTATGAAAGAGACACAGGAGTCAAAACTGGAAAACACTTTGCAGAGACTTCTGAATCAGGCTGAGAAAAAAGAGGTTCAGGCAAAAAAAGAAAGAGATGAGGTTGCGGCGCTCCTTTCAGATCTTACTCACCAGCTGAAAACACCTATGGCAAATGTGATCATGTATACGGAGCTTCTGGAGGATGAATCTCTTAAAGCAGAGGAACGTGAGAGATTCACACATCTGGCCGGAGCTCAGGCAAAAAAGATGCAGTGGCTTCTTGAAAATATGCTGAAAGCCTCCCAGCTGGAAAAGGGGATCATCTCCTTTTCTGCGGAATATACAGGCATTCGTGAAACCATCGGACAGGCAGTAAGCGGCGTTTATGCTCAGGCAGAGGATAAAAATATTACGATTATGGTAGAAGCATTTGAGGACAGAAAGCTGTATCACAATCCTAGATGGACAGCAGAGGCTCTTGAAAATATTCTGGATAATGCGGTAAAATATTCTCCTTCAGGAAGTATAGTTACAGTTCGGGTATATCCGATGGAGCTGTATACCCAGATAGAAATCACAGATCAGGGAATCGGAATTCCCAGGGGAGAATATAATAAAATTTTCCAACGTTTTTACCGAAGCGGCAATGCGGCGCAGACGCAGGGCAGCGGTCTCGGCCTGTATCTGGCCCAGTTAATTTTAAATAATGAAAAAGGATATGTTACGGCAGTTTCCCGACCGGGCGAAGGCAGCAGCTTCCGCGTATTCCTTCTGAATGAAGTTCTGACAGTTTTGTAAGAACTTTTTTCTTTTTTGTCAGGAGTGTGTCAGAAACCGGTGATATGATAAAAGCAGAAAAGAAGGAGGCGAAGATCATGGAAATTTTAAAGACATCAGATCTGAAAAAATATTATGGTTCAGGAGAAAATCAGGTAAAGGCTCTGGATGGAGTGAACCTTTCTGTGGAGGAGGGGGAGTTTGTATCAGTGGTGGGGACAAGCGGATCCGGAAAATCAACCCTTCTTCACATGCTGGGCGGACTGGACTATGCTACTTCAGGAAGTGTATTTGTATCCGGAAAAGAAATTTTTAAGCTGAATGAATCAGAACTGACGATTTTCCGAAGGAGGAATATTGGATTTATTTTTCAGAATTACAATCTTGTACCTGTTCTGAATGTTTATGAAAATATTGTGCTGCCTATTCAGCTTGACGGAGAAAAGCCGGATAAAAGATTTGTTGGAGAGATCATGGAGATGCTTGGCATCCAGAATAAAAAGAACAGTATGCCAAATCAGCTTTCAGGAGGGCAGCAGCAGAGAGTTGCCATTGCAAGGGCTCTGGCAAGCAAGCCTGCGATCATCCTGGCAGACGTAAACTGAACCCCATGTGCTTACTGTACATAGCGTGTACACAGTAGGATTACATGACAATATAGGTACATGATACACAAGTAATGAGAAAAAATGTGTATGGAGTAGGAAGAAGGTATTGATATCTGGTATGAGGAAAGACATCCTTGTAGCAGGTTTTTTATTGTCTATAATAGACAGGTATAAAGGTAATATTTTAGTGGTATGTCCGAATAGCTTTTTTACGATAAGTGGGTATACTGGTGTGGTAAAGAGAAGAGGTGATGACTATGGCGTACTGCTATGATGGGAAAACATATGAAACGATAAAAGAAATGGCAGAGGAATATGGAATTGACCGTGAGAGAATCTATTCTTTCCGGCACCGGGGGTGGTCACTGGAAGAAGCAATGCGGATGTGCATCGATGATGTGCGGGGGAGAGGAAGGCTTTTTGAATACAATGGAAAGCTGTATCGATCTCCCAAAGCATTAGCAGAAGAATATGGTTTGCCATGGAATTCATTGTCACACTACATGCAAAGGTGTAAAACTGTAGAAGAAGCAGTAAAGAGTTGTAAAGAAGCCCAGGAGAAAAAGATTACATTATGGGGAAAGCAATACCAAAGCAGGTATGAGGTGGCAGAAGCCTTTGGAATCCGTGAAACATCTATTACATTTAGGTCTTATACAAGAAAAGCAACGTTAGAAGAAATTGTATTGGAACTGTTGCAGAAAGAACCGATTTACTTTGAAGGTAATACTTATAATACGTTAACAGAGTTGTGTGCAAAATATCAGGTGCAGCCCTGCAATGTTTTTGAACGTTTGAAATATGGGAAAACATTGGAAGAAGCAGTCTATTTGCCAATTAGAAACAATGGAAAAAGATATGAAGTAGAATATGAAGGAAAAGTGTACCAAAATGCTGCTTTTTTATGTAGAGAATATCATATTTCTAAATCGCTGGTAAAAGGGCAACAGCGTTATAAACCTGAGTATTCCTTTATAAAATGCTTCCAGATGATAAAGCAGTTGAGAGATGAATGTAAATGGCCAGATACAGAGGTATTTGCCTTTATTCCGAGATTAAAGGTTCAAGGAACATTTTATAAGAGTCTGGCTGATTTTGCAGCTGTCATAGGAATGACAAGAGGACAGATAGATGCTTATAAATCCAGGCATCATTATAAAAATATGATCGAAGCGTTACAAGCGATGCAAAGAGACCGTATTCCGGCATACAAAACGGAATATGGTCTTTTGTCATATAGTGAAGCAAGAAAGAGAAGATATACTTATGCACAAATAGAAAAATTAGAATATATTCCGGAAAACGGATAAGTTTCGCCATAGTCCGGCACTTGAAAATACTCGTCTGTGGTGCTTAGTGGGACAAACTTTTCTTCGGTCAAGTATTCAAGGGAGATTTCCCGTTTCCACCTCGCCGCCAGCATACGGGCAGCGTCAAAGGACGCATGGCGAATAACAATCCGGCAATAGGTATCATGGGTATAGCGGATATGTTCTTGATAGGCTTCGTATTCAGTCATGGAAAATCCTCCTTTCTTCGATTATGGGAAAGAGCGGCAGCACTTTTTGCTGTCGCCCCTTGATTACTCACCAGCAAGGACAGGCGGGGCTGTCAACGGTGGGCGAAGCCCATTCACTTGCCGTTGACTGGATCGGCTGGGTTTGTTACTCGGAATTAAATTTATAACCATAGCCAATTACTGTTTTTATATACCTATGTCCCTTACAATAAGGTTTTAACCTTTTCCGTATTTGAAAAATCGTGTTTTCTACTGCGTGCAAATGGTTATTTGTAGGTTCATGCCAAATCTGCTCATAAATCTGTTCTTTTGTGAATGTGGTTTGAGGAGATTGCAGTAGCAAATAAAGGACTTCAAATTCATTTGTTGATAAATAAACTTCCTGCTGTTCTAATATTACACAATGCCGGTTAATATCAATGTGTAAGGTGTGATTTGTTTGCTTTAATCCCCAAAATTCTTGTGCCATTATCCGGTCATTTGTAATTTGTTCGAGTAGCAGGGATAATTCATTAAATTTTCTAACTTCCCTCAATTTCTTATATAGGTTGACAGTTATCGTACACCCATATATATCCTTATCAAAATCAAAAATATGTGTTTCGATTGAAACAAAGCTATCATTATCAAGTGTAGGGCGCGTTCCAATATGGGTAACACCATAATATATCTTGCCACTTAAAAGAATATCTGCCACATACACCCCTGTCTTTGGCAAAAATGTATTTTTTGCTATTTCTATGTTTGCGGTAGGTGTCCCCACATGCTTTCCAATACCTCGGCCATGTATAACGGTTCCTGTTAGTGTGTAAATAGGCTCATTTATTTTTTCTTTCATCTCAATCCTCATATAATCCTATTCATTGACAGGATAATCAAAACACAAGTTACTATTATAAAACTTGCCAGTATAAGCAGACCAGTATGCTTTTGTCTTGCTTCATTTTCCAAAGTAGCAACATATCCGCTTTTTCTCAAAGCGGTAACTATGGGCTTATACAGTAAAAATGTAATGGACGCATTTAACCCACCTTTCAATAAGTTAAATGGAAGAAAGGCAGGAAGTAACAATTCTACAACTGCTTCTCTTGGATACCCCATATAAAGCGGCGTTACCAAATAGTTCCACAACAGCATAACGATAACCGTTATTAGCCATCCCGATGCCAGACCAATCACTGCACCAGATAAAGTGTGCTTTTTTTTGTAAATGACAGATGCCGTACACGCAAAAGATAGTGTTTGTACGATATTCATAATACAACCTAATATTCCGGTATCGCTTACTGTAATCATTTCAAGGGTTGCTACAATAACAGATACAATGCAGGAAGTCATCGGCCCCCAAATAAAACCACCTAAAGTTACAATAACATCTGATGGGTCATACTTTAAGAATAGAATAATAGGAATCCTGCCAACAACCATAGTGACATAAGTAATCGCACATAGCATACCAATAACTGTGATTCTTTTTGTTTTACTGTTCATAATTGCTTCCCTCCGTGGCAAAAAATTAACACCCAAAAGAAAATGTCTTTCAGGTGTTAGCATTATCATTAGGTCACAGAAAAGAAAGTAACACTCTCAAAATCTGCGGAATCTAACCATATCTTCTTTCATCCAGACTATACTGTTGGTTTTGGAATTACACCAAATCGTGCGTTTTACGCTCGCGGACTTTACCGCCAATCGGGAATTTCACCCTGCCCCGAAGACACTTTTATTCAGTTGTTCGTTTTGAATTATAACATTTCCTGCTTTTTGTAGCAATGGGCTGAAGAAAGTTCGGAAACATTTCGGAAACTTGCATTTTACGGAATGGGACTGACTATCAATTCAGTTATCATGTTACTTTATCGCACATGAGCATTATATCTTGGGATGTAACAGAAGCAGATGAGCATCTGCATGACCGCTGGCTTCAGGGGTTTTGCATCCAGGTACCGGATAAGGAAATTCGAAAACAGCTGGAACAGATCATAAAACAACAGTATCAGGAAAAAGGGATGGAAGATCCCACAGAGACAGACATCGTGTAGGTGCCTGTCTTTTTTTCGCAGAAAATTTGAAAAAGACTTCGAAGGGAGGTGATAGGAAACGTGAGTATCAGTATCCATGAATTACTGGCAGTCGCCAGGGAATCGGAAGGTGTGAAGGCAGTGAAGGGGGATGACATCCTGTGTGAGAAACGTTTTGCACCGGACACTCGATATATGGTGGAGTTTTTGGTGTTAGAGCAAAAGGAAGGGTTCGAGGAAAAGGGAGAGTATCATCGCTATTTTTTGACCAAGGAAGCCTATCGTGAACTGGTTGACCTGCAAAATCAGGGAGTCCTGCGCTTTCAAAAGCAGGCGCTTGTGGTGGAAGGAACACTTCACTATCTCCCTGCCCAGACATGTTTCTACGACTAGGGCAGGAAAAAGCTGAAAGAAAGGATGAAATAAATGGAAAAAGAAAAACAGTTAGAACCAAAGTTACTACGCAGGGAACTTTTCCGTGTAAAGTGTCCGAGGCGGATTGTGGCAGGCGATCCTTATTATTTTGAAACAGAACCGCCAGAGCGATTAAAGAAACTGGTGGTCGATTATATACCGCCTAGGTCTTATGAGGCCAGACTGGTATTGTCTCAGTACGAAATGCATGATTTTGGAGTATATCAGACGAATGCAGTACAAATTTATTTAGCGCCGGGAAAGGATGTAGATGTTTATGCTGCAGAAAAAATGTATGCAGATCAGCGGATTGAGCAAAAAGAAATCGGGGTAGATACTGCAAGATATATCATGGAAATTGATGATCGATGGAAAGAATTCCATACGGGAGCAGATGGTTGTTGGGGAAATACCTTTACCTACTTTCATACAAGAAATGGGAGAAAACAAGTGGATGGAAAGATGATTATGTTCACCATGCCGGAAGAGGTATCATTTGAAGAGATGAAACGGATTATGGATACCTTGTTTGCAGGATTACAGCCTGTACGAAGTTGTGAAAAACAAAAATCTGTAAGGAAGCAACATCAGCAGGAAAGATAAAAATAGAAGTTTCATGAAAGAAAGCGGCAGTTTTCCGGGGGTAGGAAGTTTAACAGGCTGGAAAAGAAAAAGTTTTTGCCGGAGCATGGCTCCGGGTTCGGGGACTCTTTCCCCGGAAGTTTTATAAAACGAGAAAGAAGGGAGTGGTAAGCGATGATCATTGGAATCGACCACGGATATTATGCCATCAAAACAAAGCAGGTGTGTTTCCCGACAGGACTGATGCGGTACACCTATGAACCTTATACCATGCAGAATGTTCTTCAATATGGAGGCGCTTATTATGTGTGTGGGACGGGGCGGCAGACTTTAGTAAAGGATAAGACTGCCAATGACAATTATTATCTTTTAACGCTGGCTGCACTGGCACAGGAGATCCGAAAACGAAAAGGGGAGAGAACTGCCAAGGTTGTTCTTGCAGCCGGGCTTCCCCTTGCTGGGTTTGGAAGGGAAAAACAGAAATTTAAGGAATATCTGTTTCGGAAGGAACAGCCTGTCCGATTTTTCTACGAAGGGGAACGCTATGAAATCCAGATTGAGGATGTGAAACTGTTCCCCCAGGGATACTCGGCTCTGGCTCTTTACCCGGAATATTTAAAGGATGAACCCTCTGTTCTTCTTGTGGATATCGGGGGATGGACGGTGGACTTGATGCGCCTTGATAACGCTGTTCCCAATGCAGCTACCTGCAGGAGTCTGGAACTGGGGGTCATTCGCTGTATAGATGAGATTCTGGAACAGGTGCGCAGAAACACCGGGCTGTCCATAACAGAGACACAGGTTGAGCGCATCTTACAGGGGAAGTCCTGCAGCATGCCTGCGGAAGTGGTGTCTTTGATCGAGAAACAGGGCAGGCTTTACATTGAAAAGATATTGTCTGCGATCACCGAGGCGGGCTTTGATCTGCGGGCAGTTCCTTCCATTTTCATGGGAGGCGGGGCTACTATTTTTCAGCACCGTGTAAGCACCCAGGACCGCCTGTGTCGCCCGATTTACCTCACAGACATCCATGCCAACGCAGCCGGATATGAACGGATTGTGGGGCAGATGAGGACGCTGTGAGCCGCCCGGTCTTTTCCTTTCGCCCAAACCTTAAGAACCCGGAGCATGAAAAAGCGTGGCGGCTTTTGATGGAAGTTCCGGCAGGACAGAGGAATCAGTATCTGGTGGATGTGATCCTAGAAAAAGAAGAACGGGAAACCTTACGGAAACTGATTCAGGAGACTGTTCGAGAAGAACTAAAAAGTGGCGGTATGGAACGAATGCCAGCATGTGAAAAGGAAGAAATTCCCGGTCAGATGCTGGATTTTTTATTTCAGATGGAGCAGGAGTAAAGGAGGTGAGGCCTATGGACAAAGAAAATATGGCATTGTTGGATCTGCTTGGGTTTTGCATACATTTGACATGGATTCTTTAGTGGGTATTGTGAATAGCTTTCTTTCAAACTTTGGAGTATGTTGTGTATAACAAAACGAAAGGGGAAAACGCTTATGGCAGAGATGAAGAACATATGCGGAAAGATCCCGGTGGAATTACATGAGAAGGTAAGAGCCGAGATCGAAGAGAAAGAAACGAGTACACAGATATTTATCCGGCAGGTGATTGAAGAACACTTTAACAGACTGGAAGGCAAAGGAGAAGAGAGCATGGAAAAAAGAACATTAGCAGTACAGGTCACAGAGGAATTATTCCAAAGAGTCAAATGGGTAGTCGCGAAGGAAGGTATCAAACAGAAAGATTTTATCATCCGCATCATCGAGAAAGCGGTGGAAGAGGTAGAAGCCAAATGGCAGGGGTTAGAGCAGCCGGAAGAAACCCCAGAAGCAGACAGAATGGAGGAGTCTACAGAAGAGACTGCGGAGGAAGAGATTACCGGAGAGGAAATCGAAGGGATGGAAACTGCGGAGGAAGAACCTGACGATGAGAGCTTCGAAGCATCCACAGAACTGGACGAGGAAGAAACAGATCCAGAACTTCCCGAAGATGCAGAGGAGGAAGAGGAACTGCCAGAAGTCGAGGAAGAAACCGGAGAAATCGCATAATGCCAAAGAAATAGAACCATAAAACTTGCAGGCGGTGTGGAAAAGAAACCATGCCGCCTGCTTTTTCTCAGCAAAGGAGGTTGATAGCCGCAACCATTCGATTTTTTGATTTATTCAGCGGGATCGGGGGATTCCGGGAAGGGTTAAGACGTGCAGGCGGTTTTACCTGTGTGGGACACTGCGAGGTGGATGCTTATGCGGATAAGAACTACCGATTGCTGTTCGACACAGAAGGGGAGTGGTTTTGCAATGACGCAAGAACAATCGAAACTGAACGAATGCCGGACTTTGATCTTTTGTGTGCAGGATTTCCTTGCCAGGCATTCTCTATCGCCGGAAAGCGGGAAGGATTTGCAGATGCCAGAGGAACTCTGTTCTTCGAGATTGCCAGATTGGTTGCAGACAAGCGACCTGCGTATTTCATCCTTGAAAATGTTCCCGGACTGCTTTCGCATGACAAAGGCAGGACGTTTCACACCATCCTCAGTACGCTATCTGAGCTGGGGTACGGTGTGGAATGGAAAGTGCTTAACAGCAAGGATTTTGGAGTCCCCCAATCCAGAAAGCGGGTGTATCTTGTCGGATATCTTGATCGAAGATGTGCCGGAAAAATATTACCTTTCCCAGCAGCAAATGGAACGTCTCTTATACAAATCCGAACAGGCAGCCAAGGGAAAAGAGTGTACAGCCCGGAAGGATTAAGCTGTACTTTGACATCGCTGGCAGGCGGTATGGGTGGAAAAACTGGATTGTATGAGATGGGTATTCCCATCAAGGAGAATACCAAGCAGGGATATAAGATGGCGTATCCGGGAGACAGCATTGACTTAGGATATGCAGGCATGAATACCAGAAGAGGGCGTGTGGGGCATCAGATCGCCCATACCCTTACCACAGGAATCCAGCAGGGAACGCTTCATTTTGTGGATCTGTCTGTGCCGCCTCTTGTCACAGAGCAGTGCAGGTGTCTGAATACCAGACAGTCCGGCATCCATAATCATAAAGGGGAATGCTCCGGTGTCTTAAAAGAGGAAGGTGCCAGGGCAGTGCTGACTCCGGGAAGAGAAGAAACCCGGCAGAATGGCCGGAGGATGAAGGAGCCGGAAGAGCCGATGTTCACCATTACTGCCACAGACCGCCATGGAGTTGCCTATCGGGGAAGAATCCGAAAACTGGTGCCAAGGGAGTGTCTAAGATTGCAAGGCTTTTATGATTGGCAGATTGACCGTATCGAACAGGATACTTCGGACAGCCAGCTTTATAAACAGGCTGGAAATGGAGTGACCGTCAACGTGATCGAAGCCATCGGAACGCTTCTTCGGCAGGCAGATACAGAGATCCGGGCCGAGGATGAAAAGACAAAGAGGTAAGGCAGTATGGCAATTGGAATTCAGGATCAATATTTTGGTACAGAGATTGAGATGACAGGGATCACCAGGCAGAGGGCTGCGGAGAAAGTGGCAGAGCTGTTTGGAACAAGGGCAGTTTGCGACGGTGGATATTATGGGGTCTGGTCTGTGACAGATCAGGAAGGAAAGAAATGGAAGTTCATGTATGATGGGAGCATCTATACGGAACGCAGGGAGCGTGGACGCATGGTTCCTGCCGGAAGAGAATACAGCACCGAGATGGTCAGTCCGAAACTTTCCTATAGAGAAATGGGAAAACTGCAGGAAGTGGTGCGGTGTCTCAGGCATCATGGGGCGAAGGTAAATGCATCCTGCGGGCAGCATGTGCATGTGGATGCTTCCAATCACACCCCAAGAAGCCTTAAAAATGCCATGACCATTATGTATTCCAAAGAGGACATCCTGTTTAAGGCATTGAAGGTGCAGACATCAAGGGAACAGGAGTATTGCCAGAAGGTACGCCCCATTGTGCTGGAGAAGATCCGCCGGATGCCAAACAGCACCATTTCCATGGAAAAGTTGAAACGGGTATGGTATGGGGGCAGGGATGGAAGCCATGATCATTATGACGATACCCGGTACTATGCGTTGAACCTTCATGCAGTGTTTTCCAAAGGAACTTTGGAGTGGAGATGTTTTGAGAGTACCCTCCATGCAGGAAAAGTGCGGGCAAATATCACTTTGGCTCTTGCCATCTCTGCCCAGGCCATCAATCAGAAATGCACCCAGATGCGGAAAACGGAGATCACAGAGAATCCGGCATTTACCTTCCGTACCTTTTTATTGCGGCTGGGGCTCATTGGACCGGAATATAAGAATGTCCGGGAACATCTGCTTGCCAATCTGGAGGGTGACAGGGCATGGAGATATGACCGCAGTACCTATGAATGTTTGAATCGAAATCATCGGGCGGAGGATGCCCGTTAGGAGGTAAGAGATGAAAGAAACCTATTATTTTGCCTATGGCAGCAACATGAACTTAGACCAGATGGCGTACCGCTGTCCGGCAGCTTCCGTAGTGGAGAATGTCAAGCTGGAGGGATACCGCCTCACCTTTTGTGGCAGGGGGAAAGGAAGCGGTGTTGCTACCATTTTGCCGGAAGAGGGCAGCCAGGTGGAAGGGGTGCTTTGGAAGATCACACCGGAGTGTGAAAAAAGCCTGGACTTTTATGAAGGGTATCCCCACCTGTATGGGAAGGAGCCTGTTCTTGTTCAGGGAAAGGATGGTGTGAAACGGGAAGCCATGGCATATACCATGAATGCACCCTATAAGGATCAGCCGGCCATCCCCTCGGATCTTTATTTTATGGGGATCGTGGAAGGCTGCCATCAGAATGGGATTTCCAGCCGATCTGTGACCGATGCGCTAAAGCGTACAAGACAGGAAGTAGGCAGAGAGAAACCCAGTCACAAGAAAACAGAAGTCAGCAGATAACAACGCCGCAGGGGAAAGCCTCTGCGGTATTTTTAACGAAAAAAGGAGAATGCAATGAAGAGCAGGAATATCAAAACAAGACTTGCAGCCTTTGGGCTCGCACTGCTTATGGGGCTTAGTCCGCTTGGAAACTTAGCGGATGTCCATGCGGCAGAACGTGAAATTTCACAGAAGGCTGTGACAGAAAAAGAAAGTAAGACAGAATCGGAGCATCCGGTGTCGGAAATTTCTGAGCAGACAGTAACTGCAGAGGATATCACCAAAGATGTTTCCGACAAGGAATTTATGGCAGAGACCTGCATGGAAGGGATTCAGTATGATCCAGAAAAAGAGGATGTGACTTTGGACCATATTGAAGCAGAGGATGGAAGCGCCTACCATCCAGACCAGGCAGGGACTTATATTGCAACCTACTGGGTTGTGCCAAAAGATGCGCGTGACAGTTATTCCGTTACTCGTAAGATTATCCTGACGGATACGGAAGGACAGGCCCATGCAGAAGAAAACGGTGGGCAGAAACAGAAAGAGGATACGAAATCCGAAGAAGATTCGGAGACGCCTGTGCAGGAGATCCCGGATGTGGAAGTAACGGTATCCGGGGAAGATGCAGATGCACAGGCAGCAAGGGAACTGGAAGAAAAGATTGAGGATGGGGAAGTGATGATGCTTTCCGGTGCAGAAAATACCTTTACTGCAAGGGAAACCGTACATCTGGAAAAAGGAGAGACCATTTACTATCCAAGTTATATTGGAAATTATCTGACCTGCTGGTTTACGGTGAATGGAAAGATTGCCTATTGTCTGGAATCCCATCGTTCTTCACCGCCGAGTGGAGATTATGTAGCACAGGTGCTTGACAGCAATAAGAACCTGCAGAAAGTGCTGTATTATGGCTATGGCGGCGCCGGGGATATTACAGGTAGTTATTTGTCTGGGAAAAGTGCGGAAGAGAAATATGTATATACCCATATCGCAGCCAGCTATGCTTACGCAGGTGAGGCAGGATTTACGGGATGCAAGTATGAGGACTTAGTAAAAGCAGGGGTGATCGCCTATATTGACCATCTGTTTGCTATGGAAGAACCGCCGAAAGGAGAGATTTCTCTTTCTAAAACATCCGTAAAAGCAGTCCGTGATGGAAATGTGCAGAAAACACCGGATATCACATTGTCCGGGGATCATCGAAACTATATTTCTGTCAATGTGCCAAAAGACATCACCATTTATAACAAGACAAAGGGAACTTCCGCAGAGAATGGTGCGTTAAAAATCTATGGCGGAGATACCTTTTATCTGACTGCCCCAATGCTTCATACCGGAACCTATTCCTCCGGGGAGCTACATGGTTCTGTGGGAGAGACTTGGAGAACGCTGGTGTTATCCACAGGAAACAGCAATCAGGATATTGGAGTCTTTGAATCGGAGAAAGCCAATCCGGTAAGTTTTACCGTAGACTGGCTGGAGATGACAAGGATTGAACTTCTCAAAAAAGATGCAGACACGAAGAACCCATTGGATGGTGCAGTCTATGGCATTTATACAGACAGCAAATGTGAGCATCTGTTAATGGAAATGCCAGCCACCGGGGAAGAGGGAAAGGCAGTAAGTGATTACTTTGAGGCAGCCATTAAAACCGTATATGTGAAGGAAATTAAGGCTCCAGACAGCTATGCGCAGAGTGATGTGATTCATAAGGTGGATGTGGAAGCCGGAAAGACGGTTACGATCACTGCAACCGATGAGAGGGTAAAAGGCGCTGTCCATATCAAAAAGATTGATAAGGAGACACAGGACTTTCTTCCACAGGGAGACAGTTCCCTTGCAGGAGCCGTGTATGGTCTGTATGCCAGAGAGGATATTGTCCACCCGGATGGAAAGACGGGGATTCTGTTCAAAAAAGACAGCCTCATCGCGCAGGGGGTAATCAAGGAAGATGGCACCTTAGATTTTTCTGAACTGTATCTGGGAAAAATGTATGTGAAAGAGCTCACTCCGCCAGAAGGCTATACGGTGGATACGACAGAATATGACGTGAACCTTACCTACGAAGGTCAGGAAGTGGCAGAGGTAACCAGAGATCTGACTGTACAGGAGCAGGTGAAAAAGCAGGCGTTCCAGCTCATCAAGATCAGTGAAGATGGAGACCAGACAGAGACAGACCTTGTGGAAGGGGCAGGATTTAAAGTGTATTTAGTCAGCAACCTGTCTAAAGTAAAGAGCGGGGAATTACAGCCATCCAATGGGGAGCAGTTTACTGCGGAAGATTTCCGTGGCTATGATTTCAGTAAAGAAGAGGTGGCAGTGACCTACGTGGATGGCAAGGCAGTTCCGGTACCGGAACTGATTACCGATAAAAAGGGATATGCCCTCAGCCCGGAACTTCCGTATGGTCTTTATGTGGTAGAAGAAAGTACGGTGCCGGAGAATTTGAAAGCCATTGCTCCGTTTTTAGTAAAGGTAGATGAGGACAGCAGAGAGCCGATGGTGTGGCGTGTGTTCGATGACCGTCCATTTGAATTTTTATTAAAGATTGTAAAAAAAGATGCACAGACAGGCAATCCGGTTTTAAAAGCAGGCGCTTCCTATAAAATCTTTGATATGGAAAAAGAGGAATATGTAGAGCAGACCGTATTCTATCCGAAGAAAGAGACCATCAGTGTTTTCAAGACTAATGAGGAAGGCTATCTGGTAACACCGGAAGAACTGAAATGTTCTACCTATCGGATTGAAGAAGTGAAAGCACCAGAAGGATTTGTAAGACAGGGGTATGAAATGTCCTTATATGAAGGGGAAACTGTGATTTCTCCATTGGAAGTGACTGGAAAAGGAACTTACAAAGAGAATTCCAAAGAAGGAATTGTGATCACCGTTTCCTCGGATACTGCTCATCAAATCGATCCGGATACCGGAGCAGTCATCGTGGAAGTCGAGCAGCCAAATGATGAACAGGTGGGAAGCCTGACATTAACGAAAACTGGAGAACAGCCAGTAGAAGTGAAGGGAGATTCCCTGCTTGCAAAGGCAAAGAGACTGGCAGGAAAGATCAAAGATGCAGTGACCGGAGAGGATACCGATACCGGTGTGTTCCATGACTTTGTATATGAAGAATCCGGCGTGGAAGGGGCAACCTTTGAGCTGTATGCTAAGGACACCATTTATTCTCCAGATGGAGCAAAAGATGAACAGGGCAATCCGGTCATCCGCTATGAAAAAGATGATCTGGTAGCAACCTTGGTGACAGATAAAGAAGGAAAAGCAGTGGTGAACAACCTTCCATTAGGTTCTTATTATCTGAAAGAAACCGTGGCAGGGGATCACTTTGTATTAAACCCGGAACAGAAAGAATTTACCCTGACCGCAAAGGATGATACTCAGGCAGTGGTTTATGAAGGCGTTGCCTATAAAAATGAAAGACAGAAGATTTCTATTTCTGTAGAGAAAAAAGATGCAGTCACAGAAGAGAAGCTGGAAGGCGTTATCTTTGGATTGTACGCAAAAGAAGATATCCTGTCCCAGCAGGGTGAAGTTCTTGTAGAAAAGGATACGCTGCTGGAGAAAAAAGCAACCGATGAGAACGGACAGCTTACTTTTGACAGCGACCTCTACCATGGGAAATATTATGTGAAAGAGGAAGTGAGAAAACCGGGATATCTTCCAAATGAAGAAATCTGGGAGATGGATGCCTCTTACACAGACCAGAACCTTGCAGAAATCAAGCTGACAAAAGAAGTGGAAAACCAGCCGACTGAGAGCCAGTTTACGAAAACCGATGCAACAACCGGGGAAGAACTGGAAGGCGCGAAGCTTCAGATCATCGATAAAGAGGGCAACATCGTAGAAGAGTGGATCAGTACAAAAGAACCGCACGTAGTCTATGGACTGCCGGAAGGAACGTATATCCTTCACGAAGAACTGCCACCTTATGCAGAGGGCTATGTATCTGCAGAAGATATCGAGTTTGAAGTAAAAGAAGATGGCAGTGTGACCAAGGTGGAGATGAAGGATGATTATTCCAAAGTGGAAATTTCCAAGACGGATATTACCACAGGCGAGGAACTGGAAGGAGCCAAGCTGCAGATCTTAAATAAAGAGGGTGAGATTCTGGAAGAGTGGGTAACGGATGGAAAGCCTCATCTGGTAGAGAAACTTCCAGTAGGGGAAGAGCTGACTCTGCGTGAGATCACCGCACCAGAAGGTTATGAGATCGCAGAGGATGTGAAATTTACACTGGAAGATACCATGGAGATTCAGAAAGTGGAGATGAAGGATGCAAGAACACCGGAAACACCGGGTGTACCGCAGACAGGCGATGACCAATGGAAACCAATCCTGCTGTTTGTGCTTTTAGGAGTATCAGCGGCCGGACTCATGGCAACCATGATTTATAAGAAGAAACATGGAAAAGCAGAAAAAGCAGATGAAACGAAAAAAGAAGAATAAGCTGTGGATGCTGCAGGCAGTATTGTGTGCTGTCTGTATGCTCAGTGCGGCGTTGCTTTATTATGATTATGTGGCCGTTCCCCGGCAGAATCGGGAACTGGTGGAGGAGTTAAAAACCTGCTTCCCGGAGGATATTCCTCCGGGCGGGGGCTCTCCAGGGCAAAAAGATGAACAGGCTGGAAGAGAACCGAAAGTGTCTGCCATTGACCTTCGATCCCTCCAGAGTAAGTATCCGAATGTTCGGGGCTGGCTTACGATCCCGGAGAGTGGCATCGATTATCCGGTACTGCAGAGCAGCCCGGAAGATCCAGAGTATTATCTGCGGAGAGATTATCGGGGAAACTACGGCATCAATGGAAGTTTGTTCCTCCAGGCAGACTGTATGTTGGGAGAATCCGGGAATCTGACCATCTACGGTCACAACATGAACAGCGGTGCAATGTTCGGGAATCTGGATCAGTACGTCTCCTATGATTACTGGAAAGCACATCCCAAGGTGTTCTTTCAGACGCCGGAAGGCATGGAAGAATACCAGATAGCGGCAGTCTTGAAAGCCGATGTGTCCATGTTTGACTTTCGGCAGGCATTTTTTCACAGTCCGCAGGGTGCGGAGGCTTATGTACAGCAGGCAAAAGCGCTGTCGCTGTTTGAAACAGGGGTAGATGGCATAGGTTGTGAGAAAACTCTGACACTGGTGACTTGTTCTTATGAGTGGAAGGAAGCCAGGAACATCCTTGTGGCAGTAAAAGTAGGGACTTAAACAGGAAAAGTGTTCAAAGATAGGTACTTTCTTCTGCTCTCTGGATATATCTTGCGGTGATCTGGAGCAATCTCCTGCGGAAAGTGTTCAAAACCATCACAAAAGTGCAGAATGTGAGACGGGATGGAAGTCGGAAAGTGATGCTACGGAACAAAAAGTGTTCGAAGTTAAGGAACGTGCAACAAGTTGTGGCGGCTTGTGTAGTCTTGTAGTGTTGGAAGGGTGTTCAAAAGTGGGTGCTTTTCCAGCCCTTTGGTGGCTTTCTGGAACTGAAGCTGCCGGGAAGTGTTTGAAAGCACACGAAAAGTGCAGAATGTGAGACGAGGCTGCATGAAAAAGACAGTACCATCATACACAAAAGTGTTCGAGGATGTAGGATGTGCAACGAAATGTGGCGTGATGTAGTGTCAGAAAGTGTTCAAAGACTGGGACTTTTGCAACTATCTGGATGTATCTGCCATCTATTGGAAGAGTGTTTTCGAGAAGCATTTAAAAGAAAATCTCTGTTCAACTGCCTGAAAAAGCGTTACAATCATTCCATAAAGACAGGGAGGTGTTCCATGGATCAGAAAGAACAAACAAAGTGCATGGGTTCAGACGGAATGCAGAAAATGAACGGTGTTATCAATGCCGATCTTATGACTGTGGAAGAGATTCATCAGAAACTGGACGCAGGATACAAGGATATGGAAAACGGAAGAGTACGGGAGGCATCGGAAGTCTTTGCAGAATTTCGACAGCAGCATGAAACAAAATAAATGTGAAAGGGGGAAGAAGATACAGGTTGTTATTGAGATACCCAAAGAAGTATTGTACGATACAAAGCAAACGATAGAACAAGCAACAGACTTTGCAAAAAGTGTAACTGCATTAGGATTTTATAAGCAATATGGGGTATCTGTGGAATTGTGTTCTCAGATTGCTGGCATAACAGAGAAAGAATTTTTATCAGAAGTAAAACGTAGTTTTATAGGATAGCAAAAACCAGATGCGTAGAATGTGAAATACAAGATCTTTTGTGCTTGACAAGTGTGTCAGAAGCGGTTACACTATGCCTAGTGATCGCACTACAGAAACTTGTGAAGCCTGTAGTCCGGAGAGACTCCTACGGGGGTCTTTTCGTTATTATAGGACAGATAAGAAATGGTTTTGGGTGGTGTAAGACTTATTGAAAAGCCTAAAAAGTAGTTGAAGATACACATTGGGTGAATTATAATGAATTTTATCATATATGAGTAGGTGATGCGAATGAATCAGGAAGCACAGGAATATTATAATATTGCCAGTTGGACAAAAGATAAAGTAAATTACAATCGGATATCAAAATTTAATACGAATAAACATAGACAGGTTTTACATGGACAAATATGGTTTTGTGATTTGGGATACAACATAGGAACGGAGAAAAATAAAATGCGTCCGGTACTGGTGATGTCCAATAATAAAATCAATAATTCTGAAAAAGTGGTAGTTGTTTGTATTACCGATGCAAAAGGAAAAGTAAACGCAAGATGTTTGCCGATTCAGGATTCATGGTTTTTGTTATATTCTGATACAGAAGATGAAGAAAAGCAAGTGATTCCGGGAAGAACGATACCAGCATCTATGCATACTTATGAATTTTTGGATAAAGACAGTATGATCCAGTGTGAGGAGATACGTGCAGTTAGTAAGGCAAGGTTGGATGCAAATCGAGGATGTATTGGTACTTTAACACCGGAAGATTTTAATCTTGTAAAAGGAAAATTCAAAAGAGCATACAACCTGTAAAATGTGACTGCTAAAAATTTGTTGACAAAGAGAAGGTAGTTGCATATAATAAAGAAGAACAGAGATACTATGATTAAGTCCCACACTTGAGCAATCAAGATACAGTGGGTACTTTATAAATGTTTAAACGAAGCCGTAGGACCGTAAGGTATAGCTTCTGGAGGCTCCCCAGTTTATCTGGGGAGTTTTTCTTTGGAAAGATTTATGATAATAAAAAATGAAAGTAATAAGAAATCAGGCAGGATATGTTCCCGTAAAAGGAAGGTATCCTGCCTTTTTTGCATGAAAGAGAGGACATTCATATGAGAAAATTTTATACAGCAGAAGCAGTAACTGAAGGACACCCGGACAAATTATGTGACCAGATTGCAGATGCAATCTTGGATGTGTGTCTGAAGAATGATGAAAATTCCAGAGTAGCCTGCGAAGTGCTTGCTACAAAAGGAAATATTATTGTGGCGGGAGAGATTACCAGTGCCTATGAACCGGATGTGTTTGCAGTCGTGCGAAAGGTACTGTCTGATATTGGGTATTCCAGTGAGGGGATTGCAATGGATACCTTTGTCCATCAGCAGAGTCCCGATATCGCAGGGGCAGTCGATACTTCAAAAGAACGAAGGGAAGGAGTGTCAGACAATCAAATGGACTGGTTCCAAGGGGCAGGGGATCAGGGTGTGATGATCGGATATGCCTGTGATGAAACGAAGCAGCTCATGCCCATGCCCGTAGTGTTGGCAAATCGAATTGTCCGAGAATTATCTGCTTGCAGACAAAGCTCTTATATTCAGGGAATTCTGCCCGATGGAAAAGCCCAGGTGACCGTAGAGTATGAAAACGGAAGGCCTGTTCGACTGGACAGTGTGGTAGTGTCCTGTCAGCATACGGAGAACAAGAATCTGAAGAAACTGGAAGCAGAGATCCGAAAAAAGGTGCTTCTTCCGGCACTTCGCCTCCTTCCGCCAGATGAAGATACAAAAATTTTTATCAATCCATCAGGTCGTTTTGTCTGCGGAGGCATGGATGCGGATACAGGACTGACCGGAAGGAAGCTAATGGTAGATAGTTATGGCAGCATGGTTCCCCATGGAGGTGGAGCATTTTCCGGGAAGGATTGTTCAAAAGTAGACCGTTCGGCAGCTTATATGGCCAGATATATCGCCAAGAACATTGTGGCTGCGGGACTTGCCAGCAGATGTCAGGTGTCTTTGGCCTATGCTATTGGGGTTGCCCAGCCGGTGATGGTACAGGTGGATACGTTTGGTACGGGAAAAGTGTGTGCGGATGACTGTCTGGAACTGGCAATTCCGCTGGTATTTGGGCTGACTCCGAAACAGATTGTGGATAGCCTGCGGCTTACCCGTCCGATTTTCCGACAGACAGCAGCTTTCGGACATTTCGGGAGAAAAGAGTTTCCGTGGGAGCGTACCGATAAGGTCGAGGCTCTTCGTAATGCGGTAATCTGATGGCTTGGATTACCAAAAAAGAATATCAGGTAGCCAAGCAGGTGAGAACCTATGAGTATCTGCAGACATACCAGCCGGGGAGATTGAAGAAAACAAGGACAAGAAATGAATGGCAGCTTCAGGACCATGACAGTTTTAAGATCAATGAACTCACCAGTAAGTGGCATTGGAAATCCAGGGATATTGGGGGAATGTCTGCCCTGCGATTTTTGATGCAGGTAGATGGCATGGAATATACTCAGGCGGTGAAAACCTTGTGTGAACAGATTCCTGTGTATATTCCAAGAGAAGAGCCAGCCCCGAAAAAGAAGGAGTTTGTCCTTCCCATGCCCAATGACAGTTTTTGCCGGGTGCGGAGGTATCTGAATCAGAGGGGAATCCGGGATGATGTTCTGGATTACTGTGTGCAGCTTGAAATCCTTTATGAGAGTACCCCGTATCACAATGCTGTTTTTGTTGGAATGGATGAGCAGGGGGAGGCAAGATACGCCTTCCTGCGTGGAATTTATGACAGCAAAGGCAGGTGTTTCAAGATGGAGCAGGAAGGAAGTAACAAGCAGTATAGCTTTTGTGTTCCGCCTCTTGGAACGTGCAAGCGGGTAGCGGTATATGAAGCCTGTATTGATGCACTTGCCCACATGACACTGGAAGAGGGGAGAAAAGATAAGTACCGACTGTCTCTTGGCGGGATTGCAGCTCCGAAAGAAGGCAGGGAGTTTGTGGAGAAAAAACAAATGAAATGCCCAGATGCATTGGAACATTTTCTAAGGGAACACCCAGAGGTAACAGAGATTGAAATCTGTACGGATAATGATTTCGCAGGAAGGTGGGCAAGTGAGCAGTTGAAGGAACAGTATGGAAAAAATTATACCGTGATCTGTAACTTACCTCAGATGGAAGGTGCCGATTATGGAGACCTGGCAAAACGGGCATGGGAAAAACAGCAGAAACAGCGAAGGGAACGTGGGAGGTGAGGCAAATGGAAGATACTTTAAAAATAGAATTGTTGACACCGCTGACAGGAACATTTCTTCCAAATGAGATGGAACAAGATTGGAAAGGAGAGGAATATCATGAATTAGAAGAAGAACAGGTAATCTTTGATGGAGAAGATTTGATACCGTATGTTTCTGAGATTCAAGAGAAGATTGCGGAATACAGCCGTGTCGGACATGAGGATGATAAGACAGATAATCTGATGGATTACTTTGACGGAAGTGCTGCAATCAAAGAAAAAGTGTTATCCGCAGTTCCATCCGTGAAAGAGGCCGATGGAGTGCTATATGGCTGTACAATCTTAGAACTAAAGGAGTATCTGGAAACGGAAGAATTATCGGAACTGTGTGAATATCTTACCGGACAATATAGTGATGGATGGGGAGAAGGCTTTGAACAGCAGGAGATTCCGGTAGAGGGTGGTGAACTGTGTGTACACTTTTGGCGTCCAATGGATTTTGGATTTCAACAGGCAAAACCAGAAGTCTCAAAAGAAAAGCCGGAGAAACAAGAAAATCAGGCAGATGTTCCGAAACGCCCGAAGATGAAGCTTTTGGGAATGGATGGAAATGTGTTTGCGGTTATGGCCAAGGCAAGTAAACTGCTTCGGGAAAATGGGCAGGGACAAGAGGCAAAAGAAATGATTGCACGTGTCCAGAAATCAGAAAACTATTATCAAGCTCTTCATATCATCAGTGAATATGTAGAAACAGAACTGAGTGAATCTTCTCAGAAAGATACCAGGCCCCCAAAGAAACGTGGGAAGGAAGAGTGCCGATGAAGTTATCTTTTGTCACATCAAAGGAGATGTGGGAAGAAAAAATAGCAGAAACAGGTTTAAAAGAGAATAAACAGCCGGGACACTGACAAGGGAGGCCTTATGGAAAAAAGATTGCAATTATGGAGTCCTGTGTGGGGATGGCTTGCCACAAAAGAAGGGGAGTCTATCGACTTGAAGGGACAGGATCTAGTTCTTTATGAAACTACCGTCCAAGAGGCACTGGAGCAGGAAAAATTGTATTACAGAAAAAAGTCGGCACCATTCAATTTGATGGATTACTATGATGCGGATGATTCTGTAAAGGAGAAAGTGCAGAACCTCGATATCCAGGTGAAAAAAGAACAAGATGGTTTGTATGTTTGTGCCAGCCTTGCATTAAAAGAGCCTCTTACACAGCAGGAACTGGAAGCAATCCAGAACTTTCTCAGCATGCAGTACGAAGGGGGAATTTTTGATACCCCACGTATTCGTACCTATTCCGTAGAGGAAGGAGAAGTCGTTCTTGATTTTTCAGTAGATACAAAAGAAAAGTTCTCTCAAAAAGAAGTCCAATGCGAAACGCAGAAGAAATATGAAATCACTTCCATAGCCCATCCACAATTTCCATGGCTGCATAGAATCCGAGCATTGGTAGACGTAAATGAAACGGTTCCCAAAGGAACCTTGGGTGGTTTTGTAGAACATGAGCAAAATCTTTCCCAGGAAGGATCATGCTGGATTTATGACCAGGCTATCTGCTGTGAACGTGCGGTAGTGGAAAGGAGTGCAGGACTGTTCCAAGAAGCGATTGCCAAGGGAGATGCGCTTCTTACTGGAACTGCAGTGATGTATCAAACGAGTATTGCAGAGGAATCCTGCCGTATTCTGGCTGGAGAGGCTTGGAATATGGCACACATTCGAGGATTTGCCAAGATTACTGCGGCAAAGGAAACAGGAGATGCACCTTTGATTCTCGGAAATAGCTTGGTTTTTGGAAATGTATGCGGGAAAGTATTGGTGAGAGGAAATGTTCTGCCAAACCGGAGTGTGGAGAATCAGACACAGGAGCTGTTAGTTTTCAGGGGAGGTGATTCAATTCATAAAGTGAATGAAAGCAAGAAAAAAACAAAAAGTAAAAAACAGCCACAGCGCTGATAAGAAAGGATGATGCCTATGGAAAATACCCTGCAGTTAGGGAATTTATTGAAAGAGGGAACATACCCGGAGGAAAATACCGGAGGGAAAAACTGGACAATTTTACATGGAGATACGCTGAAACTGGTGAAAGCATTTCAGCCGGGAATCTTTGATGCAGTGATTACCGATCCGCCGTATGCGTCTGGGGGAACAAAACAGAATGAGCGAAATCGCACGACCAACCAGAAATACAGCAGTATGAAAGCGGAAAATGCCCTGCCGGATTTTGATGGGGATAATAAGGACCAGCGTTCCTGGACCCACTGGATGGCAGAATGGCTCTACGATGTGCGAAAAGCTTGTAAAATCGGGGCACCTATCTGCCTGTTTATTGACTGGAGACAGTATCCATCCATTACCGATGCCCTCCAGTGGGCAGGCTGGATCTGGAGAGGAACTGCGGTGTGGGATAAGGGAAACTCCCGACCGCAGAAAGGGCGTTTCCGCCAGCAGGCTGAGTATATTGTGTGGGGCAGTAACGGACCCATGCCAATCAGCCGTCCGGTGTCCTGTCTTCCCGGTGTGTTCCGTTATGGAAATCCCCAGAATCGTATCCATGTAACAGAAAAGCCTCTGCAGCTTATGAAGGATGTAATTCAGATTTGTGAGCCGGGTGGTAGAATCTTAGACCCATTTGCCGGAGCCGGGACAACCATCCTTGCAGCGGTGGAAGAAGGCTATGAGGCAGTCGGCATTGAAGTGACGGATGCCTATTACAAGTTGGGGAGTGACCGTGTAAAGTTTGCATTGGAAAAAAAAGAAAACGAAGGAGAAAAGGAAGAGTAACAAGGGCATCCACATGGATGTCCAAATTTATTTCCAGGGAAGAAAGATGCATCCACGTGGATGCAGGAAAGGGGTGAGGCGATGGAACAGGCAATGGCCTATGTGTGTTGTTCTGCAGAAGAGAGCAGAGTGAAGGTGCAGCGATATTGCCGGAAGATTTATGAGCTGGGATATGTACCCATTTGTCCGAGGTTTGGATTTCTTCCTTTTCTGGATGAAGGGGAAGCCGAAGATTTGCAGGCATACAACCGGATGTCCCACTTGATCCTAAAGCGGTGCCGCATGGTAGTGGTCTGTGGAAAAGAAGTAACCGGGACGATGAATACAGACATCAGTACCGCTGACCGATTGCATATCATTTGCACCACATTAGATGGATTGATCAAGATTAAAGAAAAGGAATCATAATCGATTC
>ENA-ORTL01000610-ORTL01000610.1-human-gut-metagenome-genome-assembly--contig:-NODE-610-length-27828-cov-5.05001_pt1 | contig 27828 bp, 28 predicted proteins | sample MGYA00241916_ERZ509196 | MGnify/ENA primary metagenome ERZ509196 (study PRJEB26280, sample SAMEA2338844) | human gut metagenome | biome: human gut; feature: human-associated habitat; material: faeces...
GGTTAAAATGGGGAGAAATTTCTCATTTTAACTTGTACTAAATCTTGACATAGGATCATCGCAACGTCCTTCTAAGGTAATCTACGATCGGGCATTTTCAGCAATTGCTTTGGCTGAGTCAACAGATTTTGATTGGGATGAGTTGTTTGATGGTGTGAACTGGTTTCATTGGACAGGTATCAACCCAGCTCTGTTTGACAATATGGTACAAATCTGTGAACGATTTGGATGTAAAAAAGTAGCTATTACATTGAGAGAAAGCATCAACGCAAGCCACAATGGATGGAGCGGAATGCTATATGATGTAATGGGGAATGTAAATTACTCTACTCATTATAATATTGATATTGTGGATCAGGTAGGTGGCGATGATAGTTTTACTGGTGCGATGATTTATAGTTTGATTACTGGTAAAGACAATAAAGATGCCATCAAATTTGCAGTTGCCGCAAGCTGTTTGAAACATTCGATGGAAGGGGATTTTAATAGAGTGACAGTATCTGATGTAGAGAACTTGATAAAGAACGGAGGAAATGGAAGGGTACAACACTGAATTATGAAAATAAGAAAAAATAAACAGTCTTTGCTAATTTTAGCAATAGTAATGTTACCATTAAGTTTATCACTAGAATTAAATATGAGTAATCCTACTATTGGATACTGTGACGAATTACTAACAGTAATAATGGCGATATATATTATAATCTTATTCGCTAAGAAAAAGTTGTATAATGCAGATAATAATATTGTCATTTTGATGATGCTTTTTACCATATATGGATTATTTTCTAATATATTTAGTGGGTTAGCGTATAATTGGATATCAGTATTTATTGATGCACTTTTACAATGGAAGATTTTTGTTGGTTTTATCGCAGGAAAATATATCGCATTGAATTATAATGATGAATATGTAACTGATTCACTTGAAACGCTTTGTAAGATATTGTTGATAGTGGGAGCGTTGTGTGGATTTGTGAGTTTGTTTGTGGATATTGGTATGGCATCTTATTTAACAGATCAAAGATATGGAATTCCAGCATATTACTTTGTATTTGGTAATAGTGGAAGATATGGAGCGATTGTAGGGTGTGAACTTCTTTTTATTTTATGGAAAAATAAAGGAAAAAATGTTAGGCTGTATGAGCTGCTGGCATTTATAAATATGGTGTTAACTACAAAGGGCGTTGTTTATATTATTTTTGTTACATATATCGTTCTACAAATTCTCTTTAGAAAGTTGAATAAAAATCAAAGAATTGACATTAAAACTATAATTCCATTAGGTATCGCTGGTGTGGCAACATCCTCATATCAAATTACAAGCTATCTTCTGGATGAAGAAGCTCCAAGAGCACTTCTTATACATTATGGCTTTAAAACAGCAAATAATTATTTCCCATTCGGAGCTGGATTTGCCACATATGGCTCCTCAGAAGCAGTTAAACATTACTCAAAGCTATATGAAATGTATGGCTGGGCAAATAGATGGGCAATGGGAAAAGAAAATGGTGATGCACTAAATGATAATTATTTAGCAACAATTATTGGTGAGGTTGGTTATGTTGGATTGATTATTTTTGTTGGATTATTCATTAAAATTTTCAAGCAAATTAATGTTATAAAATGCGATGTTAAAAGTAAAGCAATGATAATGAGTATTTACATCGATATGTTAGTGTGTTTTCTAGCAACCGGAATTACTAAGTCGAGTATTGGTATGATGGTGTTTATTATTATAGGTTATTTTTGTGGTTTGTCGAAAAGAAAGGAGGCAATAAAATATGATTCCTAAAATTATACACTATTGTTGGTTTGGCGGAAACAAAAAGCCTGCTCTTATAAAAAAATGCATTGAAAGTTGGAAAAAATTTTGCCCGGATTATGAAATAAAAGAATGGAATGAAAATAATTTTAATATAAATTGCAACGAATATGTGCAGAAAGCACATGAAATGAAAAAATGGGCCTTTGTTGCAGATTATGCTCGATTTTTTGTTTTATATAATCACGGTGGAGTATATCTTGATACAGATGTGCAATTAGTAAAAAATTTGGATGATTTGGTTGAAAAAGGAAAGTTTGCTGGATTTGGAAACAGTGAAATCGTGAATACAGGACTTATTCTTGCAGCTGAAAAAGGAGATTGGCTGTGTAAAGAAGTTATGGATAGCTATACTGGAGAAACTTTTGTGTGGGATGATCCATCAAAAATTTTAGCGATTGGACGTAGAGTAACAAAAATTTTGGTAAATAATGGTTTGCAATGTAACGGACAGCTTCAAAAAGTAAAGGATTACACTATTTATCCTCAGTATTACTTTAACCCAACAGATGGCGATATGCGAAGAAAAGTCGACAAGAGGGCGTATTCTATTCACCATTATGCTGCAACTTGGTTTTCACCGATGGATCGTTTTAAGAATACTATGAGACGATTCGTTGGACATCAAAATATTGATCACTGGCATAAAATAAAAAAAATTATAAAAAATAGGTAATCATTAGATGGGATATATTAATGAATTTGAAAAAAATAGTTAAAAAGTATAACGGCATGGGAATAGCAGTAAAAGCAGGAATATGGTTTACAATATGCAACTTTTTACAAAAAGCTATTTCCATGATAACAATGCCGATTTTTACGCGGCTCTTGCCAACAGAAGATTATGGTCTATTTACAATTTATCAATCATGGTATTCAATTGTTAGCATTTTTGTGACTTTAAATCTTGCAGGTGCAGTTGTTAATAATGGTATGATAAAATATAAAAATAAAAGAGCAGAGTTTATTTCTTCGTTACAAGGTCTTTCTACGACAGTAACAGTTTCTTTTTTTATCGTTTATTTTTTGAACAGATCATTTTGGGAAAAGATGTTTGAATTGCCAACATCGTTGATGCTGGTTATGTTTGTTCAGCTTCTGTTTGAACCGGCATATTTATTTTGGATGCAGAGAAACAGGTTCGAATTCAAATATCATAATGTTGTATCAGTCACATTGATATTAGCGATTGTGAGTCCGATTCTTGGTATTATAGCGGTTGTTACGGCGAAAGATAAAGTTTTTGCAAGAGTATTTTCCTATGCAATTGTGCAAATATGTGTTGGTCTAATATTTTATATTTTACAAGCTTACAAAGGAAAAAAATTCTTTGATAAAGGATACTGGAAATTTGCTCTAGCATTTAATCTTCCACTTATACCGCACTATCTATCGCAAAATGTTTTGGGTCAGGCTGACAGAATCATGATAGGAAATATGGTGGGAAATTCTAAAGCAGCAATATATAGTGTGGCATATACTGTGGCATCAATAATGACACTGATGATAAACGCAATAAATAGCTCATTTATACCGTCATTGTATCAGAATTTGGATAAAAAGAAATATGATAAAATCGAAAAAGGAAGTTTTCCACTTTGTATTATAATTGCAATTGCTGTTTGCGGAGTAATGTTAATTGGTCCGGAAGTAATTAGAATTCTGGCTTCAAAAGAATATGCAGAAGCTATCTATTGTATACCTCCGGTGGCAGCTTCAATTTTCTTTACATATTTGTATACACTTTTTATTAACGTAGAGTTCTATTTTGAAAAAACTACGTACTCAATGATTGTCTCAGTTCTAGGAGCAATCTTAAATGTTTTTCTAAATTATATACTGATTCCTAAATTTGGATACATTGCGGCCGGATATACTACTTTGGTATGCTATATATTGTTTGCGGTAGGACATGGATGCCTTTGTGTTTCATTAAAGAAAATGGCGAATATAGCACAACCTTTATTTTCTATACATAAGATAATAGTCCTTTCAATCGTTCTTCTTACTTATACAGTAGTGATAAATATTCTGTACAGTTATCCGACAATACGGATATTAACAATAATTATTGCAATTGTGGGTGCAATATTTAATTATAAAAAAATTATGGAAATTACAATGAAAATAATAAAAAAATAAGGTTGAAAAGGTGGAAAAATTGAATGATAATTTTGGCGGGCAGGCAGAATATAATGCTATTGATTTTGTTAAATTTATAATGGCATTGGTAGTTGTAGCTATTCATACGGAGCCATTTCATGGGAGTAGTGAAAATATACAGGTGTTATTTGATACATTTTCAGGATTAGCAGTGCCATTCTTTTTTATATCATCTGGTTTTTTGCTTGGAAAGCGAGTGCAGGAGAATAACAATCTGTTGCCAGTAAAGAAACAACTTGTAAAAATTCTAAAAATGTATATAAAATGGAGTGTGATATATCTTCCATTAGCGATTTATGATTATTGGAGTCAAAATGTAACACCACTAAAAGCAACAGTATTATATTTCAGAAATTTGTTTTTAGGAGGGATGCACTATAATTCATGGCAATTGTGGTACTTATTGTCTACAGTTTATGGATTAATATTTCTTTTGCTTTTATTAAATGTTATTAAATCAATACAATTAAAGTATATTTGCGTAACTGTAGTAGCGATCTTTAGCCTACTTTTGAGCTATATTGTTTCATTGAAATCATGCCCGGATATTCCATGTTTTGTTTTGGTAGTTGGTAGTATTATACAAAAAACTATATTAAATGGACGTATATTACAGGGATTATATTACATTCCAATTGGATTCTTTTTAAGTAGGTCGAAGGAAAAAAATAATAAATTTATGGTCATTACACTTTTTATGTTGACCTTATTCCTTAGATATATATTCTTGGGAAATAAATTTTTAGCAGATTTTTTCTTGATAGCAGCATCTATTAGTTTGTTTGAAATAGTAATTAGAATTAAGTTAGATGATAGTAAAGTCTATTCAATTATGCGTAGTATAAGTACAATAACTTACTTGATTCATATGTGGGTTTGGACAATTTTCTATTGTTTAATTTACAAAGAAAAAACATATGGGATAGAATGTTGGGTGTTTACAAGTGCTTTCAGTATGATAATTTCTGTGCTTTACTATTTGACGAAAAGTAGGAGTCGGAAAGGTAGAAGTAAAATATGAAAACAACATTACTTATCATGGCTGCTGGTATCGGTAGCCGCTTCGGAACGGGAATTAAGCAGCTGGAGCCAGTGGATGATGCTGGACATATCATCATGGACTACTCAATCCATGATGCGATTGAGGCTGGTTTCAACCATGTAGTATTTATCATCCGTAAGGATATCGAGAAGGAGTTTAAAGAGGTTATCGGTGATCGCATTGCTTCTATTTGCTCTGCTCATAATGTAACTGTGGACTACGCATTCCAGGATATCAACGATATTCCTGGAGAACTTCCGGAAGGCCGTACAAAGCCGTGGGGAACTGGACAGGCTGTGCTTGCAGCGAAGAAGATTATCAAGACTCCGTTCATCGTCATTAACGCAGATGATTACTATGGCAAGGAAGGCTTCAAGGCCGTCCATGAGTATCTGGTGAATGGCGGAAAGTCCTGCATGGCAGGTTTTGTGCTGAAGAACACGCTGTCTGATAATGGTGGCGTGACTCGTGGTATCTGTAAGATGGACGAACAGAACAATCTGACCGAAGTTGTAGAGACTAAGAACATCGTAAAGACAGCGGATGGGGCAGAAACAGACGGAAAAATGATTGATGTTGATTCTCTGGTTTCCATGAATATGTGGGGGCTGACTCCTGATTTCCTGGGTGTGCTGGAAGAAGGCTTCAAAGAGTTCTTTGAGAAGGAAGTGCCGTGTAATCCTCTGAAAGCAGAGTATCTGATCCCTATCTTCATCGGTGAATTGCTGGAGCAGGGAAAGATGGCTGTGAAGGTTCTGAAAACCAACGATACATGGTATGGTATGACCTACCATGAAGATGTCGCAGCGGTAAAGGACAGCTTTAAGAATATGCTGGAGAACGGTATGTATAAGGTTGACCTGTTCAGCAATCTGTAAACTATGATGAAAGAAGCGATTGATCTGCTCGTGAAAATCTTAACAAATATTTTAACTGCATTGTATCAGCCGTGTGGGTTCTCACTCCTTCTTTCATTTCTTGCAATGTTTTTCTACCTGTATGCGTATGAATCTGTCGCAGCAGGTAAAGGATGGAAAAGTGCTGTGGCGACATGGTATAAGGAATTCAAGGGGAGTGTGTTCTTTCGGAAATTGTTCTTACTGGCTTTCGTGACAGGCCTGATATTGTTTAAAACCCTGTTAAACCGTAACCTTTGGATGAACCCACTGTCCGATATCATGGGCGGCTGGGACATCTGGGAGACAGTAAACGGCGAACAGAAGCTGACAACCGAGTGCATTGAGAACGTGATCATGATGATGCCATTTTCAACAGTAGTGATGTGGACGTTTCAAGAGAAGACAGGAAACAACTGGAAAAAAATACTGTGGCAAAGCGGGAAAATAGCGTTTATATTCTCGGTAAGCATTGAAATGCTACAATTATTGTTGCGGCTAGGAACGTTCCAGCTGTCAGATATTTTTTACAACACAGTAGGTGGAGTGTTTGGCGGATTGATGTATTGTGCGGTGATGAAGACAAGAAAGCATCTGTAAAACTGAATAAAATTGTGATATACAGGGAGCAAGATAGCTCCCTGTGCTGCTCTGATAAATCCCACACCTCTTCGTGGTGAGCAGCAGGCAATAAGTCTATGAATCAGGGATTCGATGATTGGTTGAGATCGCATCCATCACCGCAAACATTGATACTTTAAAGGCGGATCTGAAAGAGAAGAAACCTGCTTGGTAGCGATTAGATTAACGTGAAAATAAGAGGATAACTTTATGGCAAAATTACGAGCTGATAAAAGAAATTATAAAAAAGCGTTTACAGTTCATGCAAATTCCTATGATAATTGGAATATTGGAAGTCCTTACAGTAGACGTTTATTATTATGTTATTGTGTTGAATGTGGATTGAAATGCTTGATCATGGAGAATGATAATATATATACGATTTCTCAGGCGGATGATGAGACAGCGAAAATTTTGGGGTCACATGACTTTAGAACGCTGTTAAAGAGAGTTGGTCAGGCTGGAACTTATCGATTTAAGAGTTTTCCTACGGAGTATGGAAATACGGTAGGAACAGCGGATTATCATCAGTTGTGCAGGTATTTGATTGCTCCTGCAGAGCAGAATATTACATATTTGCAGGAATTTGATCATACGCTGGCTGAGATTAAAGAATGGCTGAAAGAGGTGGTGTAAATTATGAGGTTCTATACATGGAAAGATATTGAACGATATATTTTAATGCATCATGATGAGTGGAAAGATGAATTATACGATATAGAAGTTTATCCGAATGAAATGGTTGTATACCCAAAATCAGAACAGGGTACGCTGCAGAATGCTGTATTAAAGAAACTTTTTCCGAAAAATATTGCACCTGATAATTTAAGTATAAAATTGGATGGTCAGGGAGAAGATTTGATGATTTTATATGAGTACGAGTACAGTCCGGTTACGGTAAGAACGTTGCCATTGTTTAAAAAGGCGATTTATGAAGATTCCATATATCCGACGGAGCAGTTGGCGGATCTTAGCTGTCCGGTTTTTGCATTTCATTCTTATAAGGGTGGAGTTGGACGAACACTGTCGCTTATTGCATTTGCACGGGCATGGACCAATCTTCAGAAGAATCCGGAAAACAGCAAACTTTTAATTATTGATTCTGATCTGGAGGCACCGGGACTTACCTTAATCCAGGGTGATCTAAATGATAGTGCTTTTAGTTATTTGGATTTATTAACTTTGATTCAGGATAACAGCAATGTAGAGGAAATTGTATCAACGGCAGGAAATTTAATGGGGACGATTACCTTGCCAATCGAAACCAGCCAACAGAGAGTAGAACATTTCTTTCTTCCGACATATCGTTATGAAGAGCAATTGTTTGATCTGTATGCAAGTCCGCAAACAATCACTGCCAGTCGAAATAAAGAATATATTTTGGCAGAAGTACTTTCAAAATTGGCAAGTAGTTTGGGGGCAACAGCAGTTCTGGTGGATCTTCGTGCGGGGATCAGCGAATATTCAGCACCATTGTTGCTTGATCCGCGAGTGAAAAAATATTGTGTAACTTCTACTTCTCTTCAGTCTGTAATGGGAACAAAGCAGGTATTAAGTTTTATCGCAAAAGGTCTGAAGATAAAGGAAGATACGCTTCTGCCTACTGTTTTTCTGGGCATGATTCCGGAAACTTTTTCAAGAAGAGAGAAACAGGAAATCAAGGAAAATTTACTCGGATGTTTTGAGACTACAGAGGTAAAAGAGGAACTTCTTGATAATATGATCGTGGAGCTTCCGTTTGCCAGTGAATTAATACATTTAACAGAATGGAAGCAGATTTTAAATGTTTTAAAAGACAGAGATATGTATGATGCTGTCAAAGAATTAGTAAAACCTTACTGTATATCAGAAGAACCAGAAAGAGGAATTTATACAGAAAAACAGCATCAGATCATTACAAAACAAATTTGTGACTTTGCGAATAATCAGATCACGGCTGAAGCCAATGGAGCGGAAGAACTATTATTAACCGAACCGATTAAAAATCTTTGTGCTCGTTTCAATCACCAGATTCCGGTAACGGTTGTTCAGGGAGCAAAGGGATCTGGAAAAACATTCTTGTATCGTCAGTTGATAGAAAAGAAAAACTGGAATTCTTTTTTTTCTGAAATTACTCATAAAAAAATCAGTAAGGAAAATGGCTATTTTATCCCTGTTTTAGCACCGCAGAATATTTCACAGATTCAAACGGTTCTGGGACAATGTATTGACTGTTTTAATGCGGCATTGCCTTTTGCAGATGTTTCACAGAGTATCTACAGTGACAATTCTTACAGACTGGATCTTAAAGCGAATAAAGAAATTGACTGGATGAATTTTTGGGAACAATTGTTTGTAAATTCCGTTAATAAAGAGTTTACCTCATTTGCTCAACTGAATGAAAAATTAAAAGAAGAGGAAAAGACAGTTATCTTTTTGATTGATGGGCTGGAAGAGATATTAAAAGCAGTATCTTCAAATAAAAATCAGCAAAAAGCGATAGAAGTTTTATGCCAGGGAGTTTTGAATACGATCAGTGCGAGATATGAAAATATTGGTCTTATTATTTTTATACGAAGCGATATGGCACAGAATGCAATTACAGTTAATTATGAGCAATTCAGGCAGTCATTTGCCTATGCAGAACTGAAATGGTCTTCGGCAGAAGCTTTAAAGTTGGCAGTTTGGCTGGTAAGCCATGCAAACAGTGATTTTTATCGGGAAAGTATTCCGATTGAAAATGCGTCACAGGAAATAATCGATAAATATCTGGAAGAACTCTGGGGATTGAAATTAGGAAAGAAGGATTCAAATGAAGCGTATTCATCACGTTGGATACTGGCAGCTCTTTCCGATTTTAATGGACAACTTCAGGCACGTGACATTATCCGGTTTTTGAAATATGCAGCAGGGCAGAATATGAAAAAACCGCCGTATGATGATCGGATATTAATGCCTGCAGAGATACGTTATGCAGTACCAAAGTGTTCAAATGCCAAAATCAGTGATATTAAGGCGGAATATGAAAATTTAAAGCCTATTTTTGAAAAGCTGGAAGATTTGCCGACAGACGAAAAAACACTTCCAATGAATCTGGAAAATAATATATTTACATCGGCAGAAGAAAAGTCCATGACACAATCCGGATATTTGAAACGTGATGGAGAAAAACTTTATTTACCGGAAATTATACGTCATGCACTGGGATTTCGATATGAAAAAGGTGCAAGACCGAGAGTATTGTCTTTGCTTCTTAAACATTAAAAACATGGAAGGTTAAAAGAAAGACTCCACAAATCAAAGAAATAGTGGTATGATAGATAGACTTTAGATTTATTGGCTATCCGCATGCGGTGAAACAGTATCTTCCGGATTACATGGGGTTGATTTTTGAGAAGATGTGTCAGGATTATCTGCTCTATTATTCAGATAATCTTCCCATTGAGCTGAGTGAAATCGGTCAGTGGTGGGGGACAGACCGGAAGAAGAAAAAGCAGATGCAGATTGATATCGTTGGAACACCTGTTGAAGGTAAGGATTATATCATTGGCTCGTGCAGGCACAGAAGCACGGTGAAGTCCGGCTGGTAACGCTGGAGGATCTCTACAGGTAGAGGGAGATTTTTGAAAAATTTTTTTGAGTTATTATGGAAAAGAGAAACATAAGGATTGTCTGAAGTGTTTGATTTTTGATAAGAGCAAATTTCAAATCATTTTATTCAGAAAAAGTGGAGGAATACATTATGTGTGGAATTGTTGGTTTTACAGGAGAACATCAGGCAGCACCGATTTTATTGGATGGTTTGTCAAAACTGGAGTACCGGGGATATGATTCGGCGGGATTGGCTGTTCGAGACGGAGAGAATCTGGCACAGGTTGTGAAGGCAAAGGGACGCTTGAGCAATCTGGCGGAGAAAACGGACGATGGTCATACCTTAAAAGGTACTTGCGGTATCGGTCATACTCGCTGGGCAACGCATGGGGAACCGAGTCAGACAAATGCACATCCGCATGTGTCGGGAAACTGCAGCGGTTCTGGCTCAGGTATGGTAGAATCCGAGGTTGTTGGTGTGCATAATGGCATTATTGAGAATTATACGGAGCTGAAGGAAAAGTTATTAAAACATGGCTATACTTTTTACAGTCAGACAGATACAGAAGTTGTGATCAAGCTGGTGGACTACTATTATAAGAAATATAATCTGGGTCCGATCGATGCGATCGCGAAAACGATGGTGCGTGTACGCGGTTCGTATGCTCTGGAACTGATGTTTAAGGATTATCCGGGGGAGATCTGGGTGGCACGAAAAGACAGTCCGATGATCATTGGTATTGCAGACGGCGAAACTTATGTTGCTTCTGATGTTCCGGCAATTCTCAAATATACCAGAAATGTTTATTATATTGGAAATCTGGAGTTCGCAAAACTGACTCCGGGAGAGGCACATTTTTATAATCTTGATGGCGATGAGATTGAAAAAGAAACAACCGAGATCAAGTGGGATGCCGAAGCAGCGGAGAAAGCCGGTTTTGAGCATTTTATGATGAAGGAGATCCATGAGCAGCCAAAAGCAATCCAGGATACGCTCAATTCGGTCATCAAAGAAGATAAAATTGACCTTTCAACAGTAGAAATCACGGACGAAGAGATTCAGAATTTTGATCAGATCTATATTGTTGCCTGCGGATCGGCATGGCATGTGGGTATGGCAGCACAGTATGTATTTGAAGATCTGGCGGATATTCCGGTGAGGGTAGAGCTGGCATCCGAATTCCGTTATCGAAAAATGCCATTAAACCAGAAAGCACTGGTGATCGTAGTCAGCCAGTCCGGTGAAACAGCCGATACACTGGCGGCTCTTAGAATGGCAAAAGAAAAGAATATTACCACAATGGCGATCGTCAATGTAGTTGGAAGCAGCATTGCACGCGAAGCCGATAAGGTATTCTATACACTTGCAGGCCCGGAAATCTCAGTTGCGACAACGAAAGCCTACAGTGCACAGTTAGCCGCAATGTACTGCCTGGCAGTGCAGTTCGCAAAAGTCAGAGGAAAGATTTCAGAAGAACAGTACAGCTATTACATTTCTGAGATGCTTACCATCCCGGATAAAATGCAGAAAGTCCTGGAAGATAAAGAACGGATCCAGTGGTTTGCCTCCAAATATGCAAACGCACATGATGTATTCTTCGTGGGCCGCGGCATTGATTATGCAGTCTGCCTGGAAGGAAGCTTAAAACTCAAAGAAATTTCCTATATTCATTCTGAAGCCTACGCGGCAGGAGAACTGAAGCATGGAACCATCAGCCTGATCGAACAGGGAACCCTGGTGATCGGAGTCCTGACACAGAGCGAACTCTATGAGAAAACCATCAGCAATATGCTCGAATGTAAGAGTCGCGGAGCTTACCTGATGGGTCTGACAACCTATGGAAAATACGAAATCGAAGATCAGGTGAACTTTACCGTTTATGTACCAAAAGTAGATGAGCATTTTGTCGGAAGTCTGGCCGTGGTTCCACTGCAGCTGATCGGATACTATGTCAGCGTGGCAAAAGGACTGGATGTGGATAAACCGAGAAATCTGGCGAAGAGCGTGACGGTGGAGTGATATCAGGTGCGGTATGACCTGCAAAGAAGGCGCAGCAGCGGTGAAAGATTTCAGAGAACGTAAACAATACTATATATCAAGGAGGTGCAGCACTGCATGAGTAATGTATTACCTGTTGAGGATTTAAGTAAAACTTACCTGGAACACTCTATGGTTATCAACAATTTTGTTATCAAAATCGGCAGTCAGATTAAAGACAGTCTGTGTCGTGTCTTTGGTGATGGTGTGCAGTATGAATGGCGTGAGAACGATGATAAAGTAATGATTCCGGATGTATCCATTATCTGCAACTTGAGAGATCGAAAGAATATTTCTTTTACAGGTATTCCTCGTTTTGTGATGGAGGTCTTATCCAATGCTACAGAGAAATACGACAGGCACGAAAAAATGAATATTTACTGCAAAGTCGGAGTTTCTGAATACTGGATCGTTGATTGGAGAAAAAAGTCCGTAGAAATCTATCTTTTTGACTTCGAAGAGGATGGAACAGGATATCCGTATCTTTATAAAACAGTTACTGCACAGAATAAAGAGGAGTTACAACTGGTGATGTTCCCGAATTTGAAAATAACCTTTGAGGAATTGTTTGATCTTGGAGAATATTGATTTTACATGACTCTCCGGTGCAGTCAGGGAATGATTTCAGCTTTTCGGTTTGACTTAGTAAATGCTATGAGTTATGATACTTAAAAGAAGTAACTTGTGAGCCAGTCGCTCATGAGCATAATTAGTGGAGGAAATAGCATGAAATTTTTTGTAACAGGTGTCGGCGGACAGCTTGGACATGATGTAATGAACGAACTGATCAGGAGAGGGCACGAGGGTGTCGGTTCTGATATTCAGGAGCAGTACAGCGGTGTGGAAGATGGTTCTGAGGTGACAAAAGCACCTTATCTTTCACTGGATATCACAGATAAAGAAGCAGTAAAGTGTGTCATTGAGAGCGTAAAACCGGATGCGGTGATCCACTGTGCGGCATGGACTGCGGTTGATATGGCGGAAGATGATGACAAGATTGCAAAGGTCCGTGCGATCAATGCGGGCGGCACACAGAACATTGCGGATGTCTGCAAGAAGCTGGACTGCAAGATGACTTACATCAGCACAGATTATGTATTTGACGGTCAGGGCACAGAGCCATGGAAACCGGACTGCAAGGATTATAAGCCGATGAATGTCTATGGACAGACGAAGCTGGAAGGGGAACTGGCAGTAAGCCAGACACTGGAGAAATATTTTATCGTCCGCATTGCGTGGGTCTTTGGCTTAAATGGCAAGAATTTTATCAAGACGATGCTGAATGTCGGCAAGACGCATGACACGGTTCGTGTGGTCAATGATCAGATCGGTACACCAACTTACACTTATGATCTGGCACGTCTGCTGATTGATATGAATGAAACAGAAAAATATGGTTATTATCATGCAACGAATGAGGGCGGATACATCAGCTGGTATGATTTTACGAAAGAAATCTACCGTCAGGCAGGTTATACGACCAAGGTTCTGCCGGTAACCACAGCAGAATATGGCTTAAGCAAAGCGGCAAGACCGTTTAACAGCCGTCTGGATAAGAGCAAGCTGGTGGAAAATGGATTTACCCCGCTTCCGACCTGGCAGGACGCACTGAGCCGTTATCTGAAAGAAATCAAAGTGTGATTTCGGATACATTTTAAATGATAAGTACAAAAAATAAGAAGTGGGAGTCTTCTCCGACTAAGATAAAAAGATACTGAACAGTTGCAGAAGGAGATAAAAAAAATGGGACAGATCAAAGTTGAGAAAAATGTAGGCGGCATCGAAGGCCTTTGTATTGTAGAACCGGCCGTTCATGGTGACGAGCGTGGTTATTTCATGGAAACATACAACGAAAGAGATATGAAAGAGGCAGGCATTGATATTCATTTCGTACAGGATAACCAGTCCATGTCCACAAAAGGAGTATTGAGAGGCCTGCATTTCCAGAAACAATATCCGCAGTGCAAGCTGGTTCGTGCGGTACGCGGAACGGTATTTGATGTTGCCGTGGATCTGCGTTCCGATTCCAGGACTTATGGAAAATGGTTCGGCGTGGTTTTATCTGCGGAAAATAAAAAGCAGTTCCTCATTCCGGAAGGTTTTGCACATGGATTTCTGGTGCTGAGCGATGAGGCAGAATTCTGCTATAAAGTGAACGATTTCTGGCATCCAAACGATGAGGGCGGCATGGCATGGAACGACCCGGAGATCGGCATCGAGTGGCCGGAAGTGAAGGGCGAGTACAAAGGCAGTGCATCGGCAGAAGGTTATACGCTGGCAGACGGTACACCGCTGAACCTGAGTGATAAAGACCAGAAATGGCTGGGATTGAAAGATACCTTTAAATTTTAATGAAAATAAGTTTTGATTTATGATACAATAGAGCCATGGAAAACCGTGGCTCTTTTGTTTGTGGATTTGTGACACGTTTTTTGCACAGAAGGAACTAAGCGAATGAAAAGCCAGTTTCCAGACTAAGGAGAAAGCTGGAAGATGTGGTTCAGTGGAGAAGATAGACTGAGAAAGGGAGCCAAAGGAGATGGAAGAACAAAAGCAGGCAGAGCAGCAATGGAATAAAATCCGCCGGGAGCGAATAAACATTTTGAAAGAGGCTCCATCAGAGGAGAATCTGTGGCAGGCAGTCATGGCATTTCAGGATTATCCATTCAAAACAGTAACGGGGCTGCCGTTTCAATATACACTAAAAACAGGCAAAAACGGAGAATGGACAAAAGAGTTATGGATCGACCGCAGAGAAAAGAGCAAAAGTCTGTCGTGGAGCAGCGTGGTACTGGCATTTAAAAACAGCCGGAAAACAACAGAAATTGTGAAACGGCCGAAAGCACTTGGAGATATCCGTGGGATTTCCTATATTTATCCGATTTTGTGGAGACTGGGCCTGATCAGGGTACCGGAGAAATTTGAAAAAAAGATGGCATGCGATGATGAAAAGAATGCAAAAGGGTAGATGAGGTTTCGGGCGGTCAGCCGGAAATGCTGTGATCGTCCTGAGAAGGATTCCTGTTTTCTAAAAACTGCCGGAGGCACCGCTCTGATCTGGCACCGACTAGGATACAGCAGTAGAGAATCAGAATATACAGGAAAAGAATCAAAATGCCGATAGTGATAAGAGTCAGTTTCATGGTATCATTGTCCTTTCTGAAAGTATAGTAAGCTGCGTTCGACCTGAACGCAAAGAGCATATATATCGTGTCTGAAGAGAGCTTTTTCTCTCGAACCATGTTAGTATAAGTATATGGAGATGCCAGGGAAAATATGTATCTGGTTATGAGCAAGTAACAAAGCGGATTGCGAATATCCGCTTGACAGATATAAAAGGAGAAATGGAAAATTTGATTGAATTATTAAAGAAAATCATAACAAACGTCCTGACGGCACTTTATCAGCCGTTCTGGTTTGCAGTTATTCTGACTGTATTTCTGTTGTTTTTTTATCTTTATGCCTATAAGCCGATTGACACAGGAAAGGGCATCCGGGCAGCATTTCGGGCATGGTGGCAGGAATTTCGAACTTCGCTGTTCTTTCGAAAACTCTTTTTGCTGACGTTTTTTACAGTGATGATCCTGTTTCAGACACTGATCAACCGAAATATGTGGATCAATCCGTTGTCGGATATTATGGGAGGCTGGTGGATCTGGCACACGGCGGCAGACGGCACGGTCACACTGACGACGGAATGCTTTGAAAATATCGTACTGATGCTTCCGTTTACGGCACTGCTTTTGTGGACAGTGGCAGAAAAAATATTTTGCGGCAGAAAGATAACGTTTGGGAGATGTGTATGGATATCAACGAAAACAGCCTTTCTGTTTTCGCTGGCGATTGAGTTTTTACAGCTGTTTCTAAGACTTGGAACATTTCAGCTGTCAGATTTGTTTTACAATACTCTGGGTGGTGTATTAGGTGGAATGATTTACTGGATCTGTTGGAAAATCCGGGGGAAAAAACAAAAAACAGGAAAATAAGAAAAATCAGAATAACAGATCAAATGGAATCCGGACAGAGCTTCGGATCCTTTTTCTTTACATAAAGATGTACAGATGAGCAAATCGGGAGGTTGAAATATTCAAACCTCCCGACCTACAACAAAATTTGAGAAATATAAAAATATGGATGACATTATTATATTACGCTTTTTTCGATTTGTAAAGAGCAAATATACCAAAACTTACAAAAAATATTGCGGAAACTGTAATTGGCCATGTGGAACGGGCACCGGTCTGCGGTGAAACCTGGCTTGTTCCAACGGTCGCACCCTTTTCACGGTAGATCAGAGCCATAACAGATGAACCGGCATGGAAATAAGCGGCTACCTGGTTATCACTGATCTTTTCTCCCTGAAGAACTTCCCAGCCATGCTCCGGACAATAGTAGAGGATATCCACCTGGATGTTGTCCGTCATATTATTTGCTACAAAAGTAACTCTGACTGGATCATCAGCTGTCGGTGTCACACTGTCAAAAGTAATATCCATGACCGGAGAAAGGAATTTGTACAGCCCAAGGTCGATGCCCCTTTTGATAATGCTGTTCTGTCCATAAAGATCGATCGGACTTGGAAGAGCATCGCCAAAAGCATCTTTTACAGTAGTACCTCGTCTGGCATTGTTCAGACGATCGATGATTTGTTGTAATTCTTCACTGTATTTGCTTAAATCTACAGCACTTAAAGTTACTTTGCCGCGGTCAGAAGATGCATTCGGCATATCAATCGAGCCGACAATGCTTCCAGCAGCGAAGACATTCAAAGATAAAGCAAGAACTGCGATGACAGCTGTGAATGCCTTTAAGAAAGTTTTTTTCATTTATCACGCCTCCATTTGAAATTTAATATACATCAATAAACGATTGCTTATCGCTTATTTTAACACGAGTCGGCAGAAATCGCAAGTAAGAACCGTATTTTAACAGGCAAAACATATCTATCTGCTGATTCAAAAATTAAGAAAATTTTTATAATATCTTGTCAAGTACAGAATGATAGTATATAATGAAAAACGATTAAAGAAGACCGAGACGGAAGAAAAAGAAGATCAAGGGAGCGTGCGAGTATGAAAAACAGCAAAATACAGAAACTCAAAAAAAGGGGGAGTACACTTCTTCTTCTGGTTTTATTTATGTGTGTTTTAGCAATGGTAGTGGCTGTGATTTTGGTGAGCAGCCCTGCGGTTGATGCACAGTATAAAACTGTAGGCTGCATGGTGATTGATAAGAAGAATGCAGTAATTGCGGCGATGGCGGCAGTGTTCTGTGGTATAGCAGGATTTGTGATCCGACATCATGCGGCAAGATGATGGAAACTGACTGTTGAAAAATAGTCAGTTTTTTGACGAACAGAGCAGAAATGAAACAGAACAGGAGATATTTAAAATATGAATTACATCAGTCAACAAGAACCAAATCAAATGTGGATCAAAAAAGTATTGATGCTGGTACTGGCAGACATATTGATTGTATTGATTTCCTATTTTATGGCTCTGCTTTTGAGATTTGACTTTGTGTTTTCAAGTATCCCGGAAGAATATCTGATGGGATATCTGTGGTCCATGCCATTTTGGATCATCAGCACGATCGTCATATTTTATATCTGCAGGCTATATCATAGTATATGGAGACTGGCAAGCGTAGCAGAGCTTCAGATGATCCTGATTGCATACAGCATACTGGCAGTGGTTTATTCACTGGGCATGCTGTTCATGCAGATGCATATGCCAAGATCCTACTATTTTATCGGATTTCTGTTAAACTTTCTGATGACAACCGGACTGCGTTTTTCCTATCGTCTGATGCGGTTCTGGGTGAACAGCAGAAATACCAATGCAGATACAGGCGGTGAAATGCATGCAAAAGACCATGTGATGGTCATCGGTGCCGGAGCAGCAGGTCAGGCACTGATCAAAGAAATCATCAATTCAAAAAAACTGAATACACAGGTAGTCTGCATTATCGATGACAACCCAACCAAGCATGGACGTGTTCTGGAGGGGATCACCATTGTCGGTGACCGCTATTCCATTCCAGAAATGGCAAAGAAATATAAAGTTGACCGCATTATTTATGCAATCCCGGAAGCAGCGGCAGATGACCGCAAGGCCATCTTAAATATCTGCAAGGATACCGGATGCCGTCTACAGACTGTACCGGGCGTTTACCAGCTGGTAAACGGAGAAGTCAGTGTCAGCAGACTTCGCAATGTCGAGATCACAGACCTGCTTGGACGTGCTCAGGTGCAGGTAAACATGGATGAAATCTATTCCTCTATTCAGGGAAAAACCTTGCTGGTGACAGGAGGCGGAGGCTCCATCGGAAGCGAGCTCTGCAGACAGATCGCAGCATCTCATCCAAAGAAACTGATCATCTTTGACATGTATGAGAACAATGCCTACGAAATCCAGCAGGAGCTTCGCAGAAAATACGGCGACAGCCTGGATCTGGAAGTTCTGATCGGATCGGTCCGCAATACGAACCGCATTCGTTCCATCATGTAGAAATACAAACCAGATGTCGTATTTCATGCGGCAGCACACAAACATGTGCCGCTGATGGAAGACAGTCCGAACGAAGCAATCAAAAATAATGTTATGGGTACATACAAGACAGCTGTGGCAGCATCCAGGGCAGGAGTTAAGAAATTTGTTCTGATTTCCACAGACAAAGCCGTCAATCCGACCAACATCATGGGAGCTTCCAAACGCCTCTGTGAGATGGTCGTGCAGATGATGAACCGCCAGTGCAAAGACACCGACTTCGTGGCAGTCCGCTTCGGAAACGTGCTTGGCAGCAACGGAAGCGTGATCCCGCTCTTTAAGAAACAGATCGCAGAGGGCGGCCCGGTGACCGTCACCGATAAAAACATCATCCGCTACTTCATGACCATCCCGGAAGCCGTGTCACTGGTCCTTCAGGCAGCACATTATGCAAAAGGCGGCGAGATCTTCATTCTGGACATGGGCGAACCGGTCCGGATCGATGAGATGGCAAGAAACCTGATTCGCCTGTCCGGATTCACACCGGATGTAGACATCAAAGTCGAGTACACCGGCCTGCGTCCGGGAGAAAAACTTTTCGAAGAGCTCCTGATGGCAGAAGAAGGCATGCAGGAGACACCAAACAAACTGATTCATATCGGCAAACCAATCGAGATGGATGACGTAGCATTTAAAAAGAAACTCAGACAGCTGGATGAGGCGGCATACCAGGAGACAGACCGGATGAAAAAACTTGTGGAAGAAGTCGTGCCGACGTATCATCCGGAAAACGCAGGAAATGCATGATTTAGTCATACTAAGACAACAGAGAAAAGTAATATTAAGATAAAAGAGGCATAAATTAATGAAAAAATTTGAAAAAAAAGTCTGGCTCAGTTCACCGACGATGCATGGCCCGGAGATTGAGTACGTAAAAGAAGCTTATGAAACAAACTGGATGTCCACAGTAGGTGCCAATATTAATGAAGTTGAGCGACTGGCGTGTGAAAAAACAGGCTGTGCTTATGCCGTAGCACTTTCAGCGGGAACAGCAGCATTACATATGGCGGTAAAACTTGCAGGAGTAAAGCCAGGAGACAAAGTATTCTGTTCTGACATGACCTTTGATGCAACCGTAAACCCGGTTGTATATGAAGGCGGTATTCCGATTTTTATTGATACAGAGTACGATACTTGGAATATGGATCCGGTGGCACTGGAAAAAGCGTTTGAAATGTATCCAGAAGTAAAAGTGGTAGTGACCGCACATCTTTACGGAACACCGGGAAAAGTTGATGAAATCGAAGATATCTGCAAAAAACATGGAGCTGTTATCGTGGAAGATGCAGCAGAATCATTAGGTGCAACTTACAAAGGAGTACAGACAGGTACGTTTGGAAACTACAACTGCATTTCCTTTAATGGAAACAAGATCATTACCGGATCAGCAGGAGGTATGCTGCTGACAGACGACAAAGATGCGGCAGAAAAGGTACGCAAATGGTCAACACAGTCACGCGAAAATGCTCCGTGGTATCAGCATGAAGAGTTGGGATATAACTACCGCATGAGCAATGTAATCGCAGGAGTGGTACGTGGTCAGTTCCCTTATCTGGAAGAGCATATTGCACAGAAAAAAGCAATCTACGAACGCTACAGGGAAGGATTTAAAGATTTGCCGGTTCAAATGAATCCATACGATGAAAAGAACAGTGAACCGAACTTCTGGCTCAGCTGTATGATCATTGATCCGGAAGCTATGTGCAAACAGGTAAGAGGAGAATGCGAGGCATTATATGTAAGTGAACCAGGCAAGAGCTGCCCGACAGAAATCCTGGAAGCAATTGCAGCAATCAATGCAGAAGGACGTCCGATCTGGAAACCGATGCATATGCAGCCAATTTATCGCATGAATGCATTTGTTACCAGAGAAGGCAACGGAAGAGCAAAAACAAATGCATATATCAGCGGTGGCACACTTGGAAAAGACGGTCAGCCGATTGATGTCGGAATGGATATTTTTCATCGAGGTCTGTGCCTTCCAAGTGATAACAAAATGACTCCAGAGCAGCAGGATGTGATCATAGAGACAGTTAAAAATTGCTTCAAATAAAATAACTTCTGTAATGTATGGAGAAAAGAAAATGAAGAAGTCAAAAAAAATTACAGGTATTGCCGGAGCAACACTGATTGGTACAACTGTTTTTTATCTTAAAACCAGGAGAAAAGCGAAAAAAGAACGTACAAAAAAAGAGCAGATACAGCAAAAGGAAAACCAGCAGGAACAGAAAAGGCAGTCTCAGAAGAAAAGTATACAGGCACATAAATCGGGATTTTATGAAAAGTACATAAAAAGAGCACAGGATTTCTGCTGTGCATTAGCTGCAATCATCGTTCTTTCGCCGGTGATGCTTGTGACGGCAGTTCTTGTGCGGACAAAACTTGGTTCGCCGGTTATTTTTAAACAGGAACGACCTGGATTGAATGGTAAAATCTTTACGTTGTACAAGTTCCGAACTATGACAGATAAGACAGATGCAAATGGTGAATTATTGCCGGATGAAGAACGGCTTACAAAATTTGGAAAACTGCTCCGATCTACCAGTCTGGATGAACTGCCGGAACTGATCAACATCTTAAAGGGCGATATGTCAGTAGTTGGTCCAAGACCGCTGCTTGTTCAATACCTTCCATTATATAATGAACATCAGGCGAGAAGACATGAAGTAAGACCGGGATTTACCGGTTATGCTCAGGTACATGGAAGAAATGCGATTACCTGGGAGGATAAATTCGATAAAGATGTTTATTATGTGGATCATATCACATTCCTGGGAGACTGGAAAATCATTTTCCAGACGGTAAAAACGGTACTGAAAAGAGAAGGAATTAGCTCAGAAACAGCTGCGACAATGGAAACATTTCATGGAAGCCAGAATAAAGAAACAGAAAATATATAACAAGAGGCAAAAATATGAATAAATCAGTAGTTATTGTTGGGGCGAGCGGTCACGGAAAAGTTGTGGCAGATATTGTATTAAAAAATAAAGATAATATCGTAGGATTTCTGGATGATAACACCGAACTTGCAGAGAGCTTTGCAGGATTTCCAGTCCTTGGAACAACAGATCAGTATCAAAAATATTCAGATGCCTGTTTTGTGATAGCGATAGGGAATGCAGCAGTTAGAGAGAAACTGGTGGACGAGCTGAAAAATGTTTCATGGTATACAGCAATCCATCCGACGGCAGTGATTTCAGAACTTGATGCAAATATAGGCGAAGGAACTGTAATTATGGCGAATGCCGTGGTTAATGCAGGAGCAAGGATTGGAAGACATTGCATTATCAATACAGGTGCAGTTGTAGAGCATGATAATCAAATTGCAGATTATGTACATGTATCGGTAGGAGCGAAGCTTGCCGGGACAGTGACCGTTGGAAAATCCAGCTGGATCGGCATTGGAGCAAGTGTCAGCAACAATTTAAATATCTGCGGTTCGTGCATGATAGGTGCGGGAGCTGTAGTAGTAAAAAATATAAAGGAACCAGGAACATATGTAGGGGTACCGGTAGAAAGGAAAGAAAGAATGAAGAAATTAAGTGAGAAAAGTATGGGGGGGGGTATGCCTCCAAATAAAATATTTTGAAAAAAATGTGCAACTTTCAGTGAACAGGAGGGTTGCATAATGAAAACTTTAAAACTTTTATTTACTGGTATTGGCAGACGAGTAGAATTGATACAGGCTTTTAGACAAGCCGCAAATCATTTGAATATTCATTTAAAAATATATGGAGCAGATATGCTAGAAACAGCCCCGGCATTAATTTATTGTGATGCTGTGCAGAAAGTATGTAGTATGAAAGATGAAAATTATATACTGGAACTGCTGAAAATATGTGAAAAAGAGCAGATTGATATGCTTATTCCAACCATAGACACAGATCTTTTGGTGCTTAGCCAAAATGTTGAAAAATTTGAGCAGATTGGAACGAAAGTACTCGTTAGTAAAACAGATAAAATCGCTGTGTGCAGGAATAAAAACCTTACCGCAGATTTTTTTGCATCTTGCGGATTAAAAGCTCCAAAGACCGTCAATAATTATCAGGATTATAAAGGAACGTATCCATGCTTTATTAAACCAAAAGATGGAAGCAGTAGTATTAATGCTTTTAAAGTTGAAAATGAATCAGAATTAGAAGTTTATGCTGGACAAATTGAAGATTACATTATACAACCATTTATTGAGGGGACAGAGTATACAGTGGATATCTTCTGCGATTATGAAGGAAAAGCAATTTTTGTTATACCTCGTGTACGAATGGCAGTTAGAGCAGGAGAAGTTCTTAAAACCAAGATTACAATGGATGAGAGAATTATTGCTGAATGTCAGAAACTGCTAACAGCTTTTCGACCATGTGGTCCGATGACAGTACAGTTGATTCGCCAGAATGAAACAGAGGATGATTATTACATTGAAATTAATCCACGTTTTGGCGGAGGTGCACCACTTAGCATGAAAGCAGGTGCTAGGTCAGCAGAAGTAATTCTAAAACTGTTGTCTGGTGAAAAAGTTGATTATTCCGATGTGATTGATGATGGAGCGGTGTATAGTCGATTCGATCAGAGTGTCTGTACTGCAGAAGGCAAGAGAAAGCAGTCGGTATTGGGCGTAATCTTTGATCTCGATGACACACTGTATTCCGAAAAGCAATATGTCAGAAGTGGATATAAAGTAGTAGCCAAACTGCTGGGTGATGAAGCTCTTGCAGATAGACTGTGGGCATACTTTGAAAATGGAAAGCCCGCAATTGATGAATTGCTGAATGAGCTTGGCTACATGGAAAAGAAAGAAGATTGTTTGAAAGCATATCGGGAACAGATACCGGAAATTTCACTTTACGAAGGAGTATCTGACTTGATTTCTGAATTATTACATAGAAATATCAAGGTTGGTATTATTACAGATGGAAGAGTTTCAGGGCAAAAGAAAAAAATTCAGGCGTTAGGATTAGACAAGTTAGTAAATGACATTATTATTACAGATGAGCTGGGGGGAATACAATTTAGAAAACCCTGTGATATAGCGTTTCGGATTATGCAGCATAGATGGAAAATACCGTTTGAGCAGATGATATATGTGGGCGATAATGTTGAAAAAGATTTTCAGGCACCGAAACAGCTTGGGATGAGAAGCATTTTTTTCAAGAATAAAGATGGTTTATATCAGGGTGAGAATATAGATGATATTCAAATGATAGATAGAATTTTAAAATTGAATCTTTAATCTATAGCGATTCTCTTAATTAGTGCAAATACCACATGCACGAAACCACCCTCTACACTATATTTTATCACCCCTGTAAAGAGATTGCATTATTTAAGAGGACTGCTATAGTGGTGATTTCTGAGTTAGATAATTTTGTATCAAGAATATAAAGTCAGTTAGTAACATAAGGAAGTGCAAACAGAGGATACAATTTGTCAATACTAACCTTCCTTCGTTGTACTTCCTACAAATAAGATAGTGTATTTTGTCGAAGGTTCCTTGTGTATTTATTTAGTATAACAAGTGAATTTAGAAATATGTTATATTATAAAAATGATATATTGAAGAGAAGAAAATAATGTTTGAAAATTGTTGAAAGGTATTTTGATGAAAAAAATTTGTTATATTGTGACTTTACCTGTGACAATTAAAGCCTTTTTTATACCACAGTTAAAGTATTTGTCAAACAAAGGATTTGAAGTTTCTGTTATATGCAACGAAGATTTTGAACTGAGAAACGAATTAAATAATGAAATTAAATTTATCCCTGTAAATATTCCTAGAGGAATATCTTTTATTGATTCGATTAAAACAATAAAAAAATTAGTTGTGATTTTTAAAACTGAAAAATATGATTTAGTGCAATATTCAACACCTAATGCTGCATTCTATAGTGCAATTGCAGCTAAAATCACAAAGATAAAAATTAGAAATTATCATTGTATGGGGTTTAGGTATCTGGGCTTTAGAAATATTACTCGTGAAGTATTTAAGTCAATAGAAAAAATAACGTGTTATTTATCAACACATATAGAATGTGTCAGTAAAACGAATTTAGAACTTGGAATTACTGAAAAACTATTTTCTAAAGATAAAGCAACTGTGGTTTTTAATGGAAGTACAGGTGGAGTGGATTTAAAGAAGTTTAATATAAACTATAGAAAACAATGGCGAACTGAACTTAGGAGAAAATATGGAATTGATGAAAAAGATTTCGTATATGGTTTTGTAGGCAGAATTACAAGAGATAAAGGTATTAATGAACTATTAGAAGCTTATTTTAATATGAATACAGATGCTAAACTATTTTTAGTAGGAGGAATAGAGAAAAATCATAAAGTAGATCCTGATTTATTCAATAAGGCAATAAAAGATAAAAATGTTATATTTGTAGGAAATATTACAGATGTTGAAAAATATTATGCAGCAATGGATGTGCTAGTACTTCCAAGTTATCGGGAGGGGTTTGGCAATGTTATTATTGAGGCAGGAGTAATGGGAACCCCTGCAATTGTTTCGAATATACCGGGGCCTAAGGATGCAATAAGAGATAATGAAACAGGACTTTTGGTTAAGGTTAAAAGTGTTAAAGATTTAGTGGATAAAATGGATAAGATACGAAAAAACTATGTTTCAAAAGAGTATTCCAATAAGTCATACAATTTTGTTAAGGATAATTTTAATAGTGAATTGTTATGCAAACATATCTATCAAAGGAAAAAGGAATTGATTGAAAATGAATAGATTGGAAAGAAAAATCAGAAGTACTGTACAACACTATAATGAAAAAAGGTATTGGTGTTATAGGAATATTATTATTAATCCTTTAAACAGGATTCCAAGGTTTATAAAAATAATTCTTTTGTTTTATATAAAACGGTCAGATGCTTTTAATAATGCAAGTTTAGGAACACAACTAAATTGTGGTGCTTTGTTTGAAAGTACTCCCCATTTTCCACACGGTTTATATGGTATTATTGTTTCGAAAAATGCAAAAATCGGCAAGAACTGTACTATATTCCATCAAGTCACTATAGGAGAAGGACATGGGGGGGGGCACCAAATATAGGGGATAATTGCTATATAGGTGCAGGTGCTAAAATTGTTGGTAATATAAATATCGGCAATAATGTTAGAATCGGTGCTAATTGTATTGTGATTGAAGATATACCAGACAATTGTACGGTAGTTATGGATAAGCCAAGAATCATTTTAAAAGAAGGGAATGTTATATAGTGGATACAATTTCAATTATAATGGGTATATATAATTGTTCTGAAACTTTAGATGATGCAATTAACTCAATATTAAATCAAACTTATAAAAATTGGAAATTGATCATGTGTGATGATGCATCTTCGGATGATACATATTCAATAGCAGAAGGATATGCCCAAAAATATAACAATATCATCCTGATTAAAAACAAAAAAAATATGGGGTTAAATTATACTTTAAACAAATGCTTGGAATTGGTTGATACGGAATATGTTGCAAGAATGGATGGAGATGATATTTCTCTTCCCTATCGATTTGAAAAAGAAATCAAATTTTTAATTGAACATAGTGAATATTCTATTGTAAGTACCAACATGTATTACTTTGATGAAAATGGAATTTGGGGAATCAGTAAAGTTATAGAAAAACCAACAAAAGAAGATTTTATAAAAGGTACGCCATTTTGTCATGCTCCTTGTATGGTAAAAACAGAGGCATATAAAACAGTAAAAGGATATACAGTAGAAAAGAAACTATTGAGAATGGAAGATTATCATTTGTGGATGAAGATGTATTTAAATGGTTATGTTGGATATAATTTGTTAGAACCTTTGTACATGATGAGAGATGATAGAAACGCATCTAGACGGAGAAAATATAGATATAGGATTAATGAAGCTTATGTTAGAAGTTTAATTATAAAGAAATTTAACTTACCAAAGAAAAATCTTATTTATTGTTTACGACCTTTAGTTGTGGGTTTGTTACCAACTTCAATTTATGAAATGCTACATAAAAGAAAAATTCAAAAGTAGAGTAGAAGGGATGCTATTATATATGATACCCAAAAAGATTCATTATTGTTGGTTTGGAAAAGGGGAAAAGCCTAAGTTAGCAAAAAAATGTATTACAAGTTGGAAAAAATATTGTCCTGATTATGAATTGATTGAATGGAATGAGGACAATTTTGATATAAATATGAATGCTTATACTAAATGGTGTTATGAAAATAAGAAATATGCGTTTTTAAGTGATTATGTCAGACTATTTGTGGTGTATCAAAATGGAGGGGTATATTTTGATACAGATGTTGAACTTATCAGAAATATTGATTTTTTGTTGAATAATCAAGCATTTTTTGGCTTTGAGACAGATGGATTGGATGTTTCAAAGCCAAAAAATGCTGATATAAATAGCGGTCTGGCCTTCGGCTCGGTCGCAAGCGGTCTGGCCTTACAGGCCATGCTTGCAGAATATGAAAGATTATTAGATGGAAAGCATGGAGTGGTGATGTGTCCAGAATTGAATACTGCAGCATTGGTAAAATTAGGTTTGCAACGTAATGGAACATATCAGAAATTCTCATGGGGAACTGTATACCCAAAAGAATATTTTAATCCTTATGAAAGTACAACGGGTCGTTTGAATAAAACTAAAAATACAGTTTCTATTCATTGGTATATGGGAAGCTGCCTTACAATAAAGCAAAAAATTAGATCAACTATTAGCAAACCTTTACATCGAATACTTGGTGTTGATTTTGCCGAACGAATATTTAAATGATATATGGAGAAAAAATGCTTTTAACGATTTTTACACCTACTTATAATAGAGCGAATAAATTGGAACAGGTATATTTAAGTTTAGAAAAACAAATGAATAACGAATTTGAGTGGCTGATTATAGATGATGGCTCAAAAGATGATACGGAAAAGGTTGTATCACGATTGATAAAAGAATCCCCAATGAATATTCGTTATTATAAAAAAGAAAATGGTGGAAAACATACAGCACATAATATGGCTGCAGATATGGCATCAGGAAAATATTTTTTGTGTTTAGACTCTGATGATTACATGAATCAAGCCTGCAAATAAAAAGTCAAGGCTAAATTGAAGAACATTGAAAATTTTATACA
>ENA-ORTL01000627-ORTL01000627.1-human-gut-metagenome-genome-assembly--contig:-NODE-627-length-26941-cov-25.2941_pt1 | contig 26941 bp, 27 predicted proteins | sample MGYA00241916_ERZ509196 | MGnify/ENA primary metagenome ERZ509196 (study PRJEB26280, sample SAMEA2338844) | human gut metagenome | biome: human gut; feature: human-associated habitat; material: faeces...
TTGGTGCTTTAGGAGAAGTCATTTATGTTTAAATTACATTTTGCGGAAACTCAAGATTTTCTTTACTTATACACAGAGAATCTGTATACTGGTTACTGATATCGTTTAAGCAGAAGCTTATGCTGTCAGCAAAAAGGCAGCGGAATGGAGGATTTTTTATGTTTCGTTTATGGGGAAAAATATGGAAAAGTAATCATTTGATAAAAGATACCGTAGTATGCGATGATTCAGATGACACCAGAACTCATAAAATCTTCAAAGGCCTGGAAGAGATCTGCTATGAATTTGACCTGGAAAATCCCATCTGGCTTGACAGTACCATTACGGACTTTAAGCGTCATTCCAAAACGAGATTTTACCAGGATAGTTTTATAGAACAGATAGAATTCGATTATCTGGAAATTCAGGTCATCGAAGAAGACTGATCATTTTAGTTTTTTGTTGGTAATGGACAGATAATCTCTGTCCTTTGCTTTTTTGCGGGGAACAAAAAGGGAAATCACACTGCGTTTTCCTCTTCCTCTTGCATAAACGAAACCGATCACTGAGAACACCACAGCTCCTATAAAATTCACAAAAAGGTCCTTCATAGTGTCATAAAGCCCTATATCCAGATATCCTCCAAGTCCCAGCGCCTGCTGTGTTCCATCTCCGTGAACCAGAATTACGTCCGCGATTTCCCTGACAGCAATTGAGTGATTGGCTTTTGCCGGATCCAGCATAACACTGCTTACCATATTTACAATGGTATCCTTTTGCATATCAAAATTCAGGAACCGGTCCACTCCAAACTCAAAGAATTCCCACATTACGCCTACGGTCATGGAAAAGCAGAATGCTACCAGCGCCAGAAAAAAAGGCGACAGGTCAAAGGTCAGTTTTTCATTATCATTTAATAATAAGACCAGGGAAAAACCCACAGCCGCACACAAAAAGCCGTTCAGCGTATGAAGAATGGTGTCCCATCCGGGGATTACAATATAAAAAGCATTAATCTCCCCCAGGATCTCCGCAGCAAAAATAAAGCACAAAATAGAAATTTCCAGTCCTATCGGTATCTCTATCCTCAGCTTTACCTGAAGCCAGCTTGGAATATACAGAAGAAGCAGCGTCAGTACACTGAGGAAGAAGCTTTCATAATTGTGCAGAAAAATCTGACGCACCATACACACAATTACAAGAATCCTCAGTACAGAAAATACAATAAAGGTACTTCTGTGCTCCTTCAGTTCCATATTCACTGCCTGTCTCAGCGCCTTCATCCGGTTCTTTCTTTTTTCTCTTTTGTCTTTCATATCAAGTTTTCTCCTAATGGCATTTTTCTACATCAGCCACCTTTTTACAAAGGGAATTTTCCTAAGTAAGGCTGCTGCGATCCAGCTTATTATAAAAATCAGGAATATAACAATGGGAATTGCAATGATCGTGTTGCTCATCATCATACTGTCAATGCCGTTTCTGTGAAGAAGATCACGCACCAGCGCATGGATCAGGTAAATTCCAAAGGTACAGGCTCCCGCTGATCATAATAAAACCAGCTACCGCGAACCGGTTAATGCCATGGAAAAAATTTGATACTTTCCAGGTAAAGGTGTCTATGGGAATATCCCTGAAATGCTGAGAACCTGCATGAAGGCCGATCACTGCGATACAGGCTGCTATGCGCAGCAGCTCAATCCACGTAATTCGTTTTTTATTCATATCAGTAAACCCTGTTTCTGTCCTCTCCGGCCAGAAATGCTTCTATATTTTTTACTACCTCATCTCTGCATCGGAATCTTGTTTCCACAGGCGCCCATGCTATATGAGGTGTGATCAGAAGTTTTTTGCTGTCCTGAATCTTAATAAGAGGGTTATCTTCTGCCATAGGTTCCTGTTTCAGTACGTCAAGCCCCGCTCCGGCAATCATATTTTGTGTAAGCGCAGTATAAAGATCCTCCTGATTTACAATAGGACCTCTTGCCACATTAATGAGAACCGATGTAGGTTTCATTTTTTTCAGCGCCTGAAGATCAATAAGATTTTCTGTCTGGCTGTTTAACGGCGCATGGATTGACAGAACATCCGACTCCTGTAATATTGTGTCAAAATCCACCTGTTTTCTGTTGGAGGCCAGCTGATATTTTCTGCCGGATGCAGAGTAACAGATCACTTTGCAGCCAAAGGCTTCCGCAATGTCCGCAACCTTCTGTCCAATAGCTCCCATTCCGATGATTCCCCATGTTTTTCCGCTGAGTTCATAAAAACGCTGGGAAAAATACGAAAAACTGCGATTTTTTATATAAGCGCCTGATTTTACATAGTCGTCATAAAAGCTCAGTTTTTCCCACAGGTAAAAAAGCATGGCAAAAGTATGCTGGGCAACTGCATCTGTGGAATAACCGGCTACATTGCAGGCATGAATGCCGCGTTTTTTCAGATATTCCCCATCAAGATTATTGATTCCTGTTGCTGTCAGACAAACCAGCTTCAGTTTTTTTGCGTCTTTGAGAGTTTCCTCACACATGGGAAGCTTGTTCGCCACAATAATATCCGCATCCTTTACCCGTTCAGGCATCTCCTTCTCTGAAGTGGATGGATAAATTGTAACTTCCCCAAGATGAAGAAAAGGGGTGAAGACCATGTCCTCACCCAGATTTTCTCCCTCAAGAAAAATAATTTTCATAAAGTATCAGAGTCTTTTAAGAAGCTCTTCTCTTTCTTTTTCATAGCCCGGCTTGCCAAGAAGAGCGAACATATTCTTCTTATAGCTTTCAACTCCCGGCTGGTTAAACGGATTTACTCCAAGAAGATATCCGCTGACGCCACATGCAAACTCAAAGAAATAGAATAACTGTCCCAGATAGAACTCGTTCTGCTCCGGAATATCAACTCTCAGGTTCGGAACCTGTCCGTCTGTATGAGCAAGGATTGTTCCGTTCATTGCGCTTTTATTAACAAAGTCGACCGTTTTTCCTGCCAGATAGTTCAGTCCGTCCAGATCCACTGCTTCTTCTCCGAGAACAAGCTCTGCGCTGGATTTTTCTACATTCATAACTGTCTCAAACAGGATACGGTTTCCATCCTGGATAAACTGACCCATAGAATGAAGGTCTGTTGTCAGATCTACTGCTGCCGGGAAAATACCTTTCTGATCTTTTCCTTCACTCTCTCCGTAAAGCTGTTTCCACCACTCATTGATATAGTGAAGGCTTGGTTCGTAATTTGCCAGAACCTCTACAGTTTTTCCCTTGCGAAGAAGAATGTTACGGATTGCAGCATATTTCAGCGCATCATTATCCTCAAAAGCATTGTTAAGCGCGATCTCCCGTCCGGAAGCAGCTCCTTCCATCAGCTTATCAATGTCAGCTCCGCTTACTGCGATCGGAAGAAGTCCTACGGCTGTAAGTACAGAATAGCGTCCTCCTACATCATCCGGAACAACAAACTCTTCATATCCTTCTTCGTCTGCAACCTTTTTCAGAGCTCCGCGAGCCTTGTCTGTTGTTGCATAGATTCTCTTTGCAGCGCCCTCTTTTCCGTATTTCTTTTCAAGGATTTCCTTAAATACACGGAAAGCAATGGCAGGCTCTGTGGTAGTACCGGATTTGGAGATCATGTTAATAGAGAAATCCCTGTCTCCTACTACGTCGATAAGCCCCTGGATATAGCTGCTGCTGATGCTGTTTCCAACATAGTAGATCTCCGGTGTTTTGCGGATTTCTCTGGAAACATTATTATAAAAACCATGTCTCAGAAACTCAATTGCTGCTCTGGCTCCAAGATAGGAACCTCCAATGCCGATTACAAGAAGAACCTCGGAATCTTCCTGAATCTTCTTAGCTGCTGCTTTAATACGGGCAAATTCTTCTTTATCATAATCAACCGGAAGGTCGATCCAGCCAAGGAAATCATTTCCTGCACCGGTCTTTTCTGTCAGGGTTTTTGCCGCTGCCTCTGCCAGTGGCTTCATTGCCTCAACTTCATGATCTGCGATAAAACAGCCTGCTTTTGAATAATCAAATGTTACTTTGCTCATGGCTCTCACTCCTTTTACTATTTTCAATCCGTATTCTCTTTACAGAAACGGATCGGTATATCTGAATTTTCTTCAGCATCACTTCCTGATGCTGTCCACGCTAAGTATAGCAAAAACTTGTCTTTTCTACAAGAAGGAGATCCCAACAAAGTATAAAAACAAATGCCTTGGAAACAGCAGATGATTTCTGTACTGTATCAGTTCATAAACTCTCTGATGATCTCCCTCATAATTTCCTCTTCTTCCGGACTCAGCATTTTGCTGAAATGACTTCCCGTAGCCGCCGTCTGCCGGATGCTTGCAGTGATCTTTTCTACCATTTCCTCCTGGAACGCAGGATCCTGCTTCTCGCACACCACTGTTTCTGATGCTCTCCCGGATGCAGCAGCTTCTTCCTTCTTTGCCCGGGCCTGCAGAATATAGTCTGCCAGAGAATTCATAACAAGATCTTCTCTGTAAGTAAAATCAAGGGCCTGTCTTAAAAGAAGCAGTATCACAGGTACTGCTGTTCCGATATAAAGATACTGCATAGAAAGGCCGTCCTTAAGTTCCAGCCTGGTAGCTAAAAAAAGAGCCAGTCCCAGGCACCCCGCTGAAAGAAGCGACGGTCCCCACACAAGAAGATTCATCCTGTTGAGAAGCCTGTCCCTGGTCTTCCAGAGATTCAGCCATTTTTCCTTCAGGTTCATCACTGCTTTTGTTTTTCGCATGGCTCTTCTGTAGGTAAGGTGTACGGCCAGCATTCCCACTGCTCCCAGTGCGCCCAGCGCAGTCATGGTATAGAGCAGAAGATGCAGATCCATAATTCGTTCCAGCATGATTTCCTCCTTGATTTTCATATTCCGGTATGCCTGATTCTGAAGCATCTGTTATCAATCACTCTGTTCACAGAAGCAAACATTTCACTGACCGGCTTATGCCTTTCATTTTACACCCTGAAAGTCAAAGAGGGAACAAAAATCGTTCGTCAAATTCTCCCTGGTTTCTACAGTTTTTCCAGTGTCTGCACCACATCCTCAAATTTCATAAAATGGGATGCCTTTACCAGAACCGTATCTCCCGGCTGTATGTAATCACCTAAATGCTGCAGAAGCTCCTCACGGGTTCTGATATGGCAGATGTCAAAATCAGGATCTGTTTTCTTTGCCGCCTCTGCCATATGTGCGGAAAGCTCTCCTACGCAGATACATTTGTCAATTCCGCAGGATGCCGCATGAGCTCCTACTTCCTGATGAAGCTGAACCTCATTTTCTCCCAGCTCTCCCATATCTCCCAGAATGGCAACCCTCCTGCCGGCTCCGTCCTTCAGAACGTCCAGAGACGCCTTCATGGACATGGGATTTGCATTATAGCAGTCATCTACAATCAGAAGCTTGTCTGTTTCGATCATGCGGAAACGGCCGCTGATAGGCTCCAGACTTTCAATCCCTCTCCTGATCTCCTCTGCTGTCAGACCATAAATTTTTCCGATCGCCGCTGCTGCAAGAGCATTATATACCATATGGATTCCCGGCATCGGTACAAGTACAGAAAAGCTCTGCTCTCCCATATGGATCCTGCAGGACATGCCTTTCAGACCCAGACTTTCAATTTCATCTGCGTACACATCATACTTTTTATTTAATCCGAAAAATACCGGACGGATCCCATGATATTCTTCTACTGTGGCAAGCTTGTCATCATCGCCGTTGAGAATGATATTTCCGTTGGGTTTCAGGGAAGAAAAGATCTCTGTTTTTGCCTTCAGAACTCCGTCTCTGTCACCAAGGTTCTCCAGATGACAGGTTCCGATATTTGTAATGACACAGGTTTCCGGCTTTGCAATTTTTGCAAGTCTGGTCATTTCGCCAAAATCACTGATTCCCATTTCCAGAACTGCGATCTCATCCTCATCTCTCAGCCGGAATACAGTAAGAGGAAGTCCCAGCTCATTATTAAAATTACCCTGGGTTTTCAATGTTCTGTACTTTTCCTTCAGAACAGAGGCAATAACTTCTTTTGTACTTGTTTTTCCCACACTTCCGGTAATTCCCACAACAGGAATCTGAAGCTGCTCCAGATAAAATTCTGCAATGTCCTTTACTGCCTGAAGCGAAGATTCTATCTGAATATAAGCGTAATCTGCCCCTTCCTGCAGTCTTTCAGAAAGGGTTGCAAGACAGCCCTTTTCCATTACATCCGGGATAAACTTATGGGCATCCACCCTCTCTCCCACAATGGGAACAAAAAGAGCGCCTGTTTCCGCTTTTCTGCTGTCCGTGGTCACAGACGTCACTTCCCGGTCCAGAAGCTCTTCCGGTCCATGATAAGTACCGCCGCATACCTTTGTTATATTTCTTAATGTAAGATTTTTCATAATATCTGTTCCTTACCTTCCGGATAAAAGATTTCCCGGAAATTCTTATTTATATTTTTTCTCAGATACCCGGATCAGTTCCTCACATAACGTAGGATAATCCATGCCAAGAACTGCTGCCTCCTGAGGGATCAGACTGGTAGGAGTCATTCCCGGAAGTGTATTTGCTTCCAGACAGTAGATTTTTTCATCATCTGTAACAATAAAATCAAGTCTTGCATAGCTTTCCAGTCCAAGAGCCCGGTATCCCTGAACCGCATAGTCCTGAAGGCGTCTGGTAAGCTCTGAAGAAATGGGAGCCGGACAGTTTTCCTTTACTGCCCCTGGTTTATATTTGTTTTCATAATCATAAAATCCCTGACAGGGTACGATCTGAACAACCGGATAAGCTTTTCCATCCACCACAGCTACTGTATATTCTGTACCCTGAATAAATTCCTCTACTACAACCTCTTCCTCATAGACAAAAGCTGCATCCAGAGCTTTCATATATTCTTCCTGGTCTTTTACAATATAAACGCCGATACTGGAACCGCCGCAGCATGTTTTTACAACAACAGGAAAGGCAAGACCCAGCTCTGCCAGATCTTCTTTTCGTGTGTGCCGCTTCATGGTCACTCCGCCCGGAACAGGTACTCCCTTCATCTGGAACATCCACTTGGTCACACCTTTGTCCATGGCCATAGCACTGCTGAGATATCCGGTTCCTGTGTATTTGATTCCCATAAGGTCAAAAGCGGCCTGTATCCTTCCATCCTCACCGTTTGCTCCGTGAAGTCCGAGGAACACAAAATCTGCTTTCTTACACAATTTCAGTACATTTGGCCCAAAGAAATCCTTGCGCATCTTTTTCAGCTGCTCAATATGCGGATTAAAGCTTTTTATATATGCGCTGGCAGCTTCCACATCATATTCCCGGGGAAAAGGGTCTGCCCAGTCAACTGTTTCCGCTCCGCAGAAAACATCTACAAGAATAGCCTGATGTCCCTTTGCCCTCAGTCCATTACAGATCCCTGTTCCTGATACAATGGAAACATCTCTTTCTGTACTTGTTCCTCCTGCTAAAACAACAATCTTCATAATTATTCTCCCTTACTGCCGGAGGTCTGGTCTGTACAGCTTCTCCGGGTACTTTTAATGTAAAAACTGCTGCAAAAATCCCTGCCGGAATCTCTGCAGCATTTTCATTCTGTTTATTTATAAATCACTACCGGCATACCGGATCTGACATTCTGGTAAATCTCTGACGCCATATCTCCCGGAACCTCAATATAACCACTGTTATCTGTCCATATGCCTCCGTCTGTACTGCTTTCTCCTGAGCCAAAATCACTGACTGCGGGAAGACCTTCCTCCCAGAAGCCTACATCACTTTGTGTCAGATTGGGATTATCCAAAATTCCTGCATTTTCTTCGTAGGGAATCCAGAAATTTACAGTCCCTCCGTTGACCTCTGCGGGAGATTTCATTTCTCCAACCATGTAAACGCCAGTTTCCGTTCCGCTTCCTGCGCTGATCCCGGTATCTGCCACAGGAGTACCGTCCTGATATACCACCAGCCTCTGAGCCGGCAGATCGATCTCCACATATGTATAACCGATATCATTGGTGTTGCGGCTCATTCCACTTTGTTTGTATTCCGGCTTACGAACCTGAATTTTTTTACTTATAATCTCCTGATAAAGCGCCTCAGCTTCTTTTTCCTGGTCAATGACCCATCCGTAATTACCGCCGGAAACTGAAATCTGTCGGTTATCATAAGTCTCAAAGGTTCTCTCTGTACCTACAGTATCATATTTGGCTCCAAGAGTCTTTACATAATCTGCGATCTTTTCTTTATCAAGAACAAGATCTTCATTTTCGTCTCTGGAAAGGAAAGTACGGATCACATTCCGGTCCACAGTTTCTTTGCGGTCATCAAAATCATAGGTGATCACAACATCTGTCAGCTCATTCATCTGACTGCAGTCCTTTATGAGCCTTTTATCATCTCCGTAAACCCGGGGATTGATATAGCATCCGTCCTCTTCAAGATCTGCCACCGGATCACCTGTAGTCAGCGCCTTTATTACTGTTTCACGAAGCTTTTCCTGATCTACCAGATTCCCCTCTGTCTCAGGAACAATGGCAAATTCATTTCCTGTATCTTCTATAGACGCATCCACAGGCTGCACATTGTCCTGAAGGCACTTAAGGTTCTGGAATTTCTGCTCAAAAAGCTCCTCCTGATAGAAAACAGAGGACGGAACCTCCAGAGCGCTGTGCTGTCCAAATGATAAAAACCACAGAAAACGATTCTGGTCATTCATCAGTTTTTTTACGCTTCCATCCGGCTTATATACCAGACCGATTTCCTCTGCCGACATGCTCTCCTGACCGTTCCCTCTTGTACGTACTGCCAGAACATAGGCCTGTGTTTTTTTCTCCAGGAGCTTTTCTGTCTCTGCCTGATCCATATAGGAACAGTTAAATCCGTTTACCTGAGTTCCCGGCAGGAAATGTCCGGAAAAATAATAAACTCCATAGCCGTAGACGGCTGCTGTTAATACCAGAAGCACAGCGATCAGACTGACCACCAGTTTTCTGCCTGTGCTCATTTTTATCTTTTCTTCTGTACCGTTTTCCTTCACAGGCTCCTGCTCTTTCATTTTTTCTTCCATGCAGTCTCCCTTCTGCTTCTCAGGACAAGCTGCCTGACATGTGTCTTTTGCTGAAAAACAGTATCGGAATCTCTCTTATTCTCCTAACAGCTTTTCTACACTTGCCAGTTTTACACATACTACAAATACATAAGCTGCTTTTTCAAGCTCCTCCATAGACGGGAAAGTAGGCGCGATACGGATATTGGAATCCTCCGGATCCTTTCCGTATGGATAAGTAGCTCCTGCTCCTGTCATTACAACGCCGGCTTCTTTTGCCTTTGCCACAATATTTTTTGCACAGCCCTTCATGGAATCAAAGGAAATAAAATATCCTCCCTTTGGAGTTGTCCACTGTCCGATTCCAAGGCCTCCAAGTTCTTTATTCAGAATATCAAGCACCAGTTCAAATTTCGGACGGATAATATTCGCATGTTTTCTCATGTGTTCATGAACGCCTTCCAGATTCTTAAAGAATCTTACATGGCGGAGCTGATTCAGCTTGTCGTGACCGATGGTCTGAATCTGCATATATTTACGGAAGTCCTCAAGGTTTGCCTTGGATGCGGCAACTGCTGCAATACCTGATCCCGGAAAACTGATCTTGGAGGTTGAAGTAAACTTATATACAATATCCGGATTTCCGGCTTTTGCACACTCAGTAAGGATCTCAAGAAGGAAATCCTGATCTTCATCATAAAGATGATGTACACTGTATGCATTGTCCCAATAAATACGGAAGTCAGGAGCAGCCGGCTTCAGATTGGCAAATCTCTGGACTGTTCTTGCTGAATAAGTATAGCCCTGAGGATTAGAGTATTTCGGCACGCACCAGATACCCTTGATAGCCGGATCTTCGCTGACAAGCTTTTCTACCATGTCCATGTCCGGGCCTTCCGGAGTCATGGGAACATTGATCATTTCAATTCCAAAAAATTCTGTGATCTTAAAATGTCTGTCATACCCCGGCACAGGACAAAGGAATTTCACTTTATCAAGCTTACACCAGGGAGTATTTCCCATAACCCCGTGAGTCATGGAACGGGCAATGGAATCAAACATGACATTCAAGCTGGAGTTTCCATAAATAATAATATGTTCCGGATCCACCTCGGAAATTTCTCCAAGAAGACGTTTTGCTTCCGGAATACCGTCGATCACACCGTAGTTACGGCAGTCCACTCCTGTCTCACATTTCAGCTCCGCGCCATCTGCAAGAACCTGCATCATTCCCATGGAAAGATCAAGCTGATCTGTTCCGGGTTTACCACGGGACATATCCAGGGCAAGTCCCTGTGCCTTAATGTCTGCATACTGCTGATCCAGTTCTTTTTTCAGGGCAAGAAGCTGTTCTCTGCTCATTTCACTGTATTTTTCCATGTTTTTCCTCCTCGTTCCGCTCTTTTCGGACTTTTTTCTATTACATTGCTAAACCATACTATCCCGTCTATTTTAGTATGCTAAATTCCCTGTTGTCAAGTCCTGTAAGCATTGTATTTATAAAAACTCTGTTCGTTTGTTCCGGGATCTTGGCATATATGTAAAAGCACCTGATGGGATAATGCCGTGTGACCAGCAGCAATATAACCTGTCAAAAGTAAACTCCGTTCTTTTTCACTTGCAGATTTACGGCAATTCCCCTATACTGGGGATAGCATCAGTGTATGCTGATTTTATTAAAACTAATGAGAGGTTATCATTTATGTGGATTGCAGATCAATGGAAAGAATATGAAGTAATTGACACCTCCGGCGGAGAAAAACTGGAACGCTGGGGAAAATATATCCTGGTCCGTCCGGACCCGCAGGTTATCTGGGATACCCCAAAGGTAAGCCGGGGCTGGAAAAATATGAACGCCCATTATCACAGAAGCAAAAAAGGCGGCGGAGAATGGGAGTTTTTTGATCTTCCCCAACAATGGGATCTTCATTATAAGCATCTCACCTTCCACCTGAAACCCTTCAGCTTCAAACACACCGGACTTTTTCCGGAACAGGCGGTAAACTGGGACTGGTTTGGAGAAAAAATCCGCAATGCCGGAAGACCGGTAAAAGTACTGAATCTTTTTGCCTACACAGGAGGCGCGACTCTGGCCGCTGCCGCTGCCGGCGCAAGCGTTACCCATGTAGACGCTTCCAAGGGCATGGTTACCTGGGCAAAAGAAAACGCTGCCGCCTCCGGACTTGCAGACGCTCCTATCCGCTGGCTTGTTGACGACTGCGTAAAATTCGTAGAACGGGAAATCCGCAGAGGCAATCATTACGATGCCATTATTATGGATCCTCCTTCCTACGGAAGAGGTCCAAAAGGAGAAATCTGGAAGATAGAAGATGCTATTCATCCTCTTATCAGGCTGTGTAAAAAGATTCTCAGTCCTGACCCGCTGTTTTTCCTGATCAACTCCTACACAACAGGTCTTGCTCCGGCTGTTCTTACCTATATGCTGGCAACAGAACTGAAAGAATTTAACGGAACCGTAGATTCCCAGGAAATCGGACTTCCGGTCACCTCCAGCGGTCTGGTTCTTCCCTGCGGCGCTTCCGGCCGGTGGGAATCTGTGTAAAACTGATTTCAGATAAAATTATTGGAGGAAATTACAAATGAGTAATTTTTCGTCAGCCTTTAAAAACATGGACGCAAAAATAGAACTGAAACGATATAGTTGTGCAGTGATCGCTGCCGTGCTCTTTGCCGTGAACATAAAAACCTTTGTAAAAGCCGGAGGACTGTATCCGGGCGGCTTTAACGGTCTCACGCTTCTGATCCAGGGCATTTTTCAGGAATTTGCGGGAATGGAAATTCCCTACACCATGATCAACGTTATCCTGAATGCCATTCCTGTTTTTATAGGGCTGAAGTTTATCGGAGTTAAATTTACCATGAGTTCCTGTGTGGTGATCGTTCTGTCCAGTATTCTGACAGACCTTATTCCCTCACAGCCCATTACCTACGATCCGCTTCTGATCAGTATTTTCGGTGGACTGATCAACGGTTTTGTAGTCAGTCTCTGCCTGATCGGAAATACAAGCAGCGGCGGAACTGATTTTATTGCCATTTATTTTTCAGAAAAAAACGGACAGGATATCTGGAATTACATCCTTTGCGGAAACGCAGTGATCCTGGTTGTTGCAGGCCTGCTTTTCGGATGGGATAAAGCGCTTTATTCCATTATCTTCCAGTTTACCTCCACTCAGGTAGTACAGATGCTCCATCAGCGCTACAAAAAACACACTCTGTTTATTATTACAAGGCATCCTGATGAAGTCTATGAAGAAATTTCCAAGCTGTCCCATCACTCTGCCACAAGAATCGACGGTACCGGCTGCTACAGCGGCGACAATACGGCAATGATCTATTCTGTAGTGTCCAGGGACGAAGCAAAGGTCCTTGTGAAAAAAGTTACGGAAGTGGATCCTCAGGCATTTGTAAACATTATAAAAACAGACTTTATCAACGGAAGATTCTATTATAAAACCGATTATTAAAAAATTGTATTTTTTCTTTCTGTTTTCTTGATTCTTTCGCTTTCCGGAATTATAATCAGATAAAGGAGAGTGATACTTTATGAAGGAAAAGTATGACGAAAAAACAGAGGTTCCTTTTACCTGTACGCCGGAATATGACCGCAGCTCCTGCGGAAACTGTGTATGTGCCACCTGCTATGAACAGGAATTCTGTGACCGTTGCCGGACCTGTGAAAATCAGTCCCGGAAAAAAGAATCCTGCTCTGCTTATGAGGGAGCCTACTGCTACTGAACACACCCAATCGAGTAGGAGGCGGTGATTAACCGCCGTCCTCTCACACCACCGTGCGTCAGACTGTCTAACAATTCGAAAATTCAGTCTGATGTACGGTATTTTTATCTTCGATTTTTTTAATACCATTTTTATCTTTGTTTTTCACATGAATTACATGTGTTCCTCTCCTTGCTACATCACACTTTCTTCAAACTTCGTTACTAATTTTTCTGTTGAAAACATGCTTAATAATCGCTTAAAGTTATAAGCGATAAACATAGATGCTGCTTCTGCATCAACATTCTCTTGTCTGTGTCGAAGAAAGAAACTATATCCGAGACTTCTTTTTATAGTCCCAAATGGATGCTCCACGATACATCTTCTCTGTTTATAAACCTCGTTATTATTTAGTGTTTCATTATACACAGTTTCAAGAACATCTTCATGTACCCAACGCTGTATCGTTCTTCCAGATGAAGAAGTAGTGCAGTCTTTTTTATATTTGCATGAATTGCAGTCTGTACACTTATATTTGCGATACTTCATACCATTCTTCGAAGTATTTTCAAAAAATCGTAATCTATCTCCTGCCGGGCATGTATATTCATCAGTTTCACCATTATATATAAACTTTTCTTTGCGAAATTCATTATCCTTTGTAGCATTATTCGCTTTAGCTTTTTTTATAAAGACATTCATTCCGGCATCAACACAGTTTTTTATCTCCGTTCCGTTATAATAACCTGTATCTGCAAGAACTGTACAAGACGCTTTTTCTAAAAGTTCGGATGCTTTTTGTGCCATAGTGTAAAGCTGGTTTTGGTCATTTATATCATTAGTCGTCGAAATATCTACAACAAAATGATTCTTTGCATCTACAACAGACTGTACATTGTAGCAGATATCCAATGAGCCGTTATTTTTCATCCTTCTTGAATCAGGATCTGTCAAACTCTTTTGTTCCAGTCCTTCATCTTTTAATTCCTGTTTTTGTGTAAGATACTGTTCTTTTAGCTCTTGATATGTTTTTAGTTTATCTGTAAGGTCATCTGCCGGCGCCTCATCTTTAGCGATTGCCATAAGATATGCATTTATCTGAGCTTCCGCATATTCGATTTTTTTATCTAAACCGCTTTGCGTAATACAATTATGCTTGCTGTTTTGAGCACGGATCTTAGTTCCATCAATAACAATCAGTTCTCCATCAATGAGCCCCCAACCTTTGAGAATAAGGGTAAGATTTCGTAATGTATTGTGAAACGCAGCCTTATTCTTCTGAACAAAACCTGCAATAGTACCATGATCAGGTGTTATGCAGTTTACCAGCCACATTAATTCCAGGTTGCGTTTTGCTTCTGTTTCCAATGCTCTGCTAGAACGAATCTTATTTAAATAGCCATAGATATGAAGTTTTAATAAATCAGATCGGCGATAAGGTGATTGTCCTCGATTCCTACCACTATACTCTATAAAACCTAGATTTTCTAAATTTAAGGATTCTACATAAGAATCTATTACTCGGACAGAATTATCCTTACTTATTAAGTCATCTAATGAAGTGGTTACCATTCTTGTTTGATATCTATCTGCGCCAACAATATATGCCATAACGAATCCCCCTACGATACTGTATTTGGTAGTTTTATTATAACATTTTTCTTAATCGTTAGACAGTCTGGCGTACCGTTCGGTACACGGCGGTTTCAATAGTTGACGTGCAGAGACTGATACGCTGTGGCTATATCATAGTAGCCCCAGTTTATCAGTCTTTCTTTCGTTAATGCTCTTTTGACCACACCTGTATTAGACATCCTCCAATAGGATTTTCTACTGTATGCCCCTTCACAGGCAACCCACTCTGGCATTCCCAGACCCATTAGTTTTCTTTTCCGGGTCTTTGGCAGTTTCCACTGCTTCCAGATACACATCCTTATTCGGCGGTACAGCCATCCGTTCATGCTTTCGATGTTGTTCTTCATGTCCGCTATTCCATAGTAATTCAGCCATCCTCGCATATAAACTTTTATCCTTTCCATAGCTCGGATGATACTCCCACATTTGCTCCGGGAAGTGAGCTGTCGCAGTTTCTCCTTGGCTTTCTTCCATGACTTTCCATGGACACGGATATAAATTCCTTTTCCGTTCTTCCCAAAACAAAAGCCAAGGAACTTAAATTTTCGGATTGCGAACACGCTGACTGTCCTGCTCTTTTCCCGGTTCACTTTTAGCTTTAATGTTTCTTCCAGATATTTCGTACTGCTCTCCAACAGTCGTTCTGCCGCCCGTTCACTCTTCGCCAACAGTACGATATCATCTGCATAGCGAATACACGGTACGCCCCGTCTGTGAAACTCCCAGTCGAATTCATTCAGATACACATTTGCTAAGAGTGGGGATAGATTCCCTCCCTGCGGGGAGCCTTCTTCTGTCTCTGTTTCAACACCGTTTTCCATCACTCCGCCTTTCAGGTATCGCTTTACCATCTGTATGACCCTCTCGTCTTTTACCTGCTTTCTCAGCAGATTTAAGAGGATTGTGTGGTTCAGCGTGTCGAAGTACCTTGACAAGTCGAGGACGACTGCCCTTATGTAGCCTTGTTCGATGTACTCTTTTATCCTGTAAATGGCGTCTTTTGACCCTCTTCCCGGACGATAGCCAAAGCTGTCATCCGAAAACAGCGGCTCATAGATTGGCATAAGCTGTTGGAGCATTGCCTGTTGAATGATGCGGTCGATGACGGTCGGGATGCCGAGTTTCCGCTTTCCTCCGTCTGGCTTCGGGATTTCCACTCGTCTGACAGGAGTAGGGGTATATTTTCCCCTTCGTATTCTCTCTGTCAGTTTCTGGTTATGCTCCTTTAGCCACGGCAGTGCCGCTTCAATGGTCATTCCATCTACTCCCGGCGCTCCCTTGTTTGCCTTTACTCTTTTGTAAGCCCGGTTCAGGTTGTCCCTGTCCAGTATCTTACCTAAGAGGTCCGGCTCTGCACTGTCCCTTTCCTTCCATATCCGGTTGAATGAGCGGTGCGCTCTCACATACCCTTTGCGTTCCGCGCTATCTCTTTGCGAGCAGCTTTCTATGTTTTCTGTACCCATCTGCCCATTCCCCCTTTCCCTGTCGTACTAAAGACTCCTATTGATTCAGCCCTTCGCCGAAAAAAAAACTTCCAGCTACTGTGGCCTCTGCTGACTTCTGTACGTTCAGCGTTACCTTCCGGTAACGGTTACTCTTTTCAGAGCGTTCCGTACAGACCTCCCTGGGTACCACACGTTTCTTTCCCTCCATCCATCTGCCGCATTTACTGCACATGATTCCGTGTAGCTATCGGGCTTCATCTTGTGTGGCAGACTTACCCTCATGTACAGCCTTATATACGATTTCTTTCCGTCAGACCGGAGGTTTGCCCGTAGGTTAGTTGGTTCCCCACATCCGGCTTCCTTCAGATTCCACCTCACGATGGACACCCTTGCCTTCGGCTATATCCTTCCCGCTACCGGGCGGATTCGGGACTTTCACCCGTTAGAAACGTGCGCCGCCAGGCGCACCACAAAAAGAGTACGGATATCATCTGGTATGATGTCCGTACTCTTTTTACTTTCGCTGCAGTCCTCCTCAAAATTCCTTTTCCCGGAAATCCATCCTGTCCTGCAGGGTATGATTATGCCTGTTTCGGCAGGGTCACTGTAATCTCAGTTCCTGAATCCACTTCGCTTGTCAGCTTCAGTGTTCCTCCCAGGAAGGCAACTCCGTGCTTTACAATAGAAAGTCCCAGGCCGGTTCCTCCGATCTCCTTGGAATGGCTTTTATCCACCCGGTAGAACCTCTCAAACACCCGGTTTCTGTCCTCTCTCGGGATTCCGATTCCATTATCCTCCACAGAAATCTGAATGGCATTGCCAATATCTTTCAGATGAATGGTCACTGTGCCATTATCCTTATTGTACTTGATTCCATTATCGCAGAGATTATAAAGAATCTCCTCAAAAATCGGGCGCACAGTGCGGCAGATCAGTCTTTCTCCGTCAATGTAAAGATGCACGTTCTTTTTCTGCGCGATTTCTTTCAGGTTTCCACATACATTCCGGGCAACGGAATAGATATCCACATTTTCCCACTCATAAGGATTTTCTCCTTCGTCAAGCTGAGAAATCTTAATGGTATCCTCCACAAGCTGGATCAGCCTCTGAGCCTCCCGGTAAATCCTGCCTGCAAACTTTTTCACATCCTCTTCCTTCACAAAGCCGTCCTGAATAATCTCGGCAAAACCTAAAATAGAGGTCAGAGGTGTTTTCAGCTCATGAGAAACATTGGCAGAAAACTCCCTTCTGAGGTTTTCCCGCTGGATTTTTTCTGTTTCATTCATCAGAAGCAGCACTGCGCCTACGATTTTTCCGTCTCTTGTAACCGGATTTGCGATCAGCTGCACAAATTCATTATCCAGACGAAGAAGAGCGTTTCCGTGTTTTCCCTCCAGAACCTGTTCTATCACCTTTCTGAAATCCTCATCTCTGTCAAGAGAGTATACGCTTTGGCCTATGCCGGGTTCATTTACCTGAAAAATCCTCCAGGCGCTTGAATTACCGGAAAGTATCATAGTATAAGGATCGATCACCAGAAGGCCTTCCTGCATGTTTTCTGTAATAATAGAAAACTCCTCCTGATTTCTCCTTGCTTCCTCCAGCTGTTTCTGTATCTGGCGGTTCTGCCGGTTTATTTTTCCCAGAAGAGGCGCCACCTCTTCATAAATTTCATTTTCTCCGGGCTTTTCCAGATCCAGTTCATTGATGGGTTCCACGATCTTTGAAGCAACCTTTGACGCGATCACTCCTGCTATGATCAGCATTACAAAAATAATACAGAGTACCGGCTGTACAAGCTGCAGAATCAGAGCAAATACAGAATACTGTGTACTGGATACACGAAGGACAGAATTATCGGAAAGCCTTATTGCAGAGTAGACTGTCTTTTCTGAAAGAGTGTCGGACATACGTACCGCCTCGCCTTTGCCCTTGCTCAGCGCCTCCTGAAACTCTTCACGATTCTTATGGTTCTCCATTTTGTTTTCATCTGCTGTATTGTCATACAGGACATTTCCATTCTCATCTATATAAGTAATTCTGGAATCACCGTATTTGATCTGCTCCAGATACTCCTGCCCCTGCTTCTCTACTCCGTAAGCCAGATATCTGGCTTCCTTTTCCAGCTCACTGTTCAGCTGCTTTCCGAAATACTGATAAAGAATTCCCATAACAAAGGCAACCCCCAGTATCAGAACTGCTGCTGAAGCAAGAACTGTAGACTTAAAAATCTTCTTTGTCAATTCTTATTTCCTCCCATTTGGTGCTCATTGTTTCTGTGAATGCCTGTAATAGAATACTCCACCCATTCCGCAATGTTCACCGCATGGTCTCCGATCCTCTCCATGTACTTTGCAGTCATCAGAAGATCCAGCCCTGCTTTGGCATCCATATTTTTGTAGATCAGATCAGCCAGCTTGTTTTTTGTCTGATTAAACAGCTCGTCTACAAGATCGTCATCATCAATAACCTTACGACAAAGCGCCAGATCCGCTTTCACAAACGCGTCAATGCTTTCTGTTACCATATGAACGGTTTTTTCCGCCATTCTGGCAATTTCATCCGGAATCTCCACAACGCTTCGGTCAATAAACTTGGAAAGGTCTGCAATATCTGCCGCCTGGTCTCCGATGCGTTCCATATCAGAGATCATTTTCAGAGCCGCGGAAATCTCACGAAGATCTCTTGCCACCGGCTGCTGATGAAGAAGAAGCCGCATACAGATGGCCTCGATCTCCCGCTCCAGTCCGTCGATTTCTCTGTCTGTTTCAAAAACCTCTCTGGCGCAGTCCTCGCCCTGGATCGCCTTTGCAGAAAGAGCAATTACCTTTTCGCAGAGACTTCCCATGGTAATGATCTGTACATGAAGCTCTTCAAGCTGTCTTTCAAAACGTGTTGCCATATCAGCCAAACCTCCCTGTAATATAATCTTCCGTTCTTTTATCCGCAGGCATGGAGAATAAAGTATCTGTATCATTAAATTCTATCACTTCTCCCAGAAGGAAGAAAGCGGTTTTGTCAGAAATACGTGTCGCCTGCTGCATATTATGAGTTACCATAACAATGGTATAGTCCTTTTTCAGCTCCATTGCAAGCTCCTCGATCTTTGAGGTGGAAATAGGATCAAGGGCAGAGGTAGGCTCATCCATAAGAAGAACTTCCGGCTGCACTGCCAGCGCTCTTGCAATACAGAGCCTCTGCTGCTGGCCTCCGGACATTCCCAGAGCGCTCTTTTTTAACCGGTCCTTTACCTCATCCCAGATTGCAGCATCCCGAAGAGATTTTTCCACAATATCGTCAAGCTTTGCCTTGGAACGGATACCATGGGTTCTGGGGCCGTAGGCAATGTTGTCATAAATACTCATTGGAAATGGATTGGGCTTCTGAAACACCATTCCCACTCTTTTTCTCAGAAGATTCACGTCCATATCCCCGTAAATATCTTCTCCGTCAAGCTCCACCTTTCCTGTGATCACACAGCCCTCAACAAGGTCATTCATTCTGTTCAGGGATTTAAGAAGAGTTGATTTTCCGCATCCGCTAGGCCCGATAAAAGCAGTGATCTCCTTTTCCGGAATATGCATATTAATGTCTTTTAAGGCATGGAAACTGCCGTAATGAAGATTCATATTTTCAATAGAAAGCTTTGTATTATTACTCATGTATCCTTATCCTTTCGCAATTCGTTTTGCTGCTTTTCCTGACAGCCAGTTAATAACCAGTACAAAAACAAGAATTACAACCGCTGTGGCAGATGCCTGATTCATGTGGAGACCTTCACTGGAAAGCACATACATGTGAAGAGCCAGTGTACGTCCGGATCCCATCAGATCGGGAACCTGGGCAACTGTACCTGAAGTATAAAGAAGGGCTGCTGTTTCACCAATAATACGTCCGATTGCAAGAATAATTCCTGCCAGAATCCCCGGAACCGCTGAAGGAAGCACAATGGTAAAAATCGTGCGCAGCTTTCCTGCTCCCAGTCCGAAGCTGGCCTCTCTGTAAGAATCCGGAACTGCCTTCAAAGCCTCCTCAGAAGTTCTCATAATAAGGGGAAGAACCATGATCACCAGGGTACAAATACCTGCCATAAGAGACATTCCCCACTGAAGCGCCGTCACAAAAAACAGCATACCGAAAAGTCCGAATACAATAGAAGGAATACCGGAAAGTGTCTCTGCTGTAATACGGATCACCTTTACCAGACGGTTGCCCTTCTGAGCATATTCCACCAGATAGATAGCGGCAAAAATGCCTATGGGAGCCGCAATAACAAGTGTCAGAACAGTCATAATAAAGGTATTGATAAGAGAAGGCATCAGAGATACATTCTCAGAATTATACTCAAAGCTGAAAAGCTCAGGTGTCAGATAAGGAATACCTTTTATCAGAATATACCCTACCAGAAAGATCAGTACCGCAAAGGTCAGTACTGCAGCCAGTCCTGTCAGAAGAGCAAGAATACCGGAGCCCGGATGGCGCAGGTAGGAACGAAGCTGATCTGTAAGGGAAGAGCTGTTTCTCTTTTTTGAATTGACCTGTGAATTCAAAGCCGCAGCATTAGTTTGCATTTTCCGCCCTCCTGTTCAGTAATGAAAGACTTAAGTTAATGATCAGGATAAAGACAAACAACACCACACCTGTAGCGATAAGCGCCTCTCTGTGCATACCTGTCGCATATCCCATTTCAGTAACAATATTTGCAGTCATAGTACGCAGTCCCTTAAGAATTCCCTGGGGCATTCTCGCCTGGTTTCCTGCTACCATAATAACCGCCATGGTCTCGCCAATGGCACGTCCGATTCCAAGAACCACAGCTGCAAGAATACCGGATTTTGCCGCCGGAAGCATTACGCGGAAAATACTGCGTTCCTTTGTTGCCCCAAGAGCCAGAGAGCCTTCATAATAGCTTTCCGGAACACTGCGGAGCGCTGATTCTGTAGGTCCGATAATGGTTGGAAGAATCATAATTCCAAGAAGCAGGGACGCTGCCAGCCAGCTTGTTCCTGTTCCTCCAAAGGTTTCCCGGATCATTGGCACCATGACCACCAGACCGAAAAATCCATACACAATAGAAGGAACTCCTGCCATCAGTTCAATACCTGATTTTAACGGTCTGTAGATATTTTTCGGACAGTAACGGGCCATAAATACAGACGTAAGCAGAGCTACGGGAACTCCTACCAGAATTGCTCCCCCGGTTACATAGATACTTGCCACGATCATTGGAAAAATTCCATACATATCATTGGAGGGCCGCCATTCTGTTCCAAAAAGAAATTCCAGAGGACCTATTTTTCCGATTGCCGGGATTCCGCTGGCAAAAAGAAACAGACAGATCAGGAATACTGCCAGTACAGAAGCGCAGGCAGCAACCATAAATACAATTTTCATTCCCCGTTCTTTGATTTTATTCATAAAATGATTTCTTCCTCTCTAACTTCCTGATTGCAGAACGGAAGCCCGGATTTCCGGGCTCCTCTGCGTTCTGTCATGTTATGCAGGTTTTATTACTCTGCCAGATCTTCCCATTCTGTTGTCTCGCCTGTGAAGATTGCTTTTACCTGATCGCTTGTCAGATCCTCAACCTCATTTTCATTATTTACTACTACCGCAATACCGTCTTTTGCAATTACAGTAGCTGTAAGATTCATCTCTGTTTCCTCATCTTTCAGTTCACGGGAAGCCATTCCGATATCACAGATGCCTTCTGCTGCAGATGTAACTCCTGTTGTGGAATCGCTCTGCTGAACCTCTACTGTAACGTTTTTGTTCACTGCTTCATAAGCCTCTTTCAGTTTTTCCATTACAGGAGAAATGGAGGAGGAACCGGCTACAACAACCTTACCTTCCACATCTGCTGCCTCATAAGGTTTTGCTTCTGCATCAGCTTTGATATAGCCGTTGTCTTCAACGATCTGCTGACCTTCTTCACTCATAATATAATTTACAAAATCCTGTGCTGCCTCGCTTGCCTTCTCGCCTGTTACAATGTTAAACGGACGGGAAACTTTATATGTATCGCTTGCAACGTTCTCCGCAGTTGCCTCAGCTCCGTCAATTTTTACAGCCTTTACAGTATCATTAAGAGAACCAAGAGAAATATATCCGATTGCATTCTCGTCGCCTGCTACCGTTGTCATCATAACGGAAGTGCTGTTTGTGATGCTGGCATCTACTGTTGTCATATCAACCTTTTCGCCGTCTTTTTCTTCCTGGATGCCGAACAGCTCAATAAAAGCGCCTCTTGTTCCGGAACCATCCTCACGGGAAATTACATTGATCGTTCCGCTTGCCGCGCTGGCTACAGTTGCAAATGCTGTTGTTCCGATTACTGCTGCTGCTAAAATTCCTACGATTTTTTTCTTCATGATAAGTCTCCTCTTTTTTATAAATAATGTTTTGTATTTCTCATTGACAAGTGTCATTATAGGCAGGAAAAGTTAAAACCAAAATCCTGCCTGCGTAAAATCTTTGTAAAAAAGAAAAGACTTACCTATTCTCATTCCTGATATATCTGAAGAGTTTCAGAAGCATCTGTTTCCTGTGCTGATTCTTCCGGAAGAGTTACATGAAGCTCTGTTTTCATTACATCTGCTGCGCTTTTGGCGTCTTCCAAGTACGCAGTTCCCATGCAGATGATCTCCTCGGGAAATTCACTTTCTGTGGATTCTCTTTCTGCAGAAACATAGATTTCCATGCAGTCATCCTCTGTAAGAACGAAATCCATAGAATTTGTAAAAATTGTATTCTCTCCTCCATGCTTTACACTAAACCCAATTCTGACAGGCTCCAGATTATGCTTCTCTAAATACTGACCAATCGTCATGTCCCCTTCCTTACCAATATAATATGTAGAGTCTTCTTCCATAGCATCTTGTGGAATCAGAAGGTATTTTCCCGGTTCCAACGCCTCTGCCCGTGCAGAAACATGAATACTGTTTCCCTGAACCAGAACCTCTTTCACTGAAAAATTAATCATAGAATCTCCTGTTTCCTTATAAGTAACTTCCTTGTTAATATCACTTTGCACATTTTCCGGCAGCTCCTGTCCTCTCAGCTTCCAGAAATCTGTGATCCCCAGATATTTTTCTGCTGCAAAAACAGACACGCCCAAAATCAGGATAGCGGCAAAGGATAAGATCAGGACACGTCTGCGTTTACGGCTTCTGCCCTTGGGAGAGAAGGAAGCAATTTTATCTCTTCCGAAATCCGGCTGCTGTTCCTGAATTTTATTAAGGGCTGCCTCTATCTTGTCTGTAACGATCTCCGGCACCTCTGTTTTTCCCGAAAAAATTTCAAATAATTTGTCATCCATAGATTTTTCCTCCTTCCAGCTCCCGTTTCAGCAGTTCCCTGCCTCTGGCCAGCCTGGTAGTCACCGTATTGCGGCTGATATCCAGAAGTTCCGCGATTTCTCTTGTATCCATTTCTCTTGTGTAATACAAAAGAAGAATAATCCGGTATTTTTCATCCAGGCAGGAAAGAACCTCTTTCCATTCACAGTCTATGTACCCGCTGTCCTCAAAAGCAGATTCCTGCATTTCTGCCTTTGACTGTATCCTGCTTCTGTGTTTTAAAATATCCTTACACTGGTTAATCAGGATCCGTATCATCCAGGTTTTAAAATAAGCGTCTTTTTTCAGGGTTTCAATTTTTTCGTAACACATCAGAACAGTTTCCGAAATGGCATCCGCAACATCCTCATCATTGCCCAGATACGCCCAGGCCACTCGGTACATGCTCTGTGTACACAGCCTGATCAGCTCCGCAAAAGCAGATGGATCCCCTCTTTTAGCCCTTTTTACCAGTTCTTCCATTTTCATCACAGCTCTCCTCTCTGTTTTCTTATATACATTAGACGAAAAACAGGACTTACCTATTTCATCAAATTTTTATTTACAAAGAAAGAGCTGATGATCACATCAGCCCTGTAATTTTCTTTGCCTGTTCCAGTTCATTTTTGTGAACCAGAATTTCATATTCATATATCTCATCTGCAGGCATACCTGCGCTTCCTGTTCTTCCGCGCACTGTACCCACCCCGGCCCACTGGCCCATCCGGTTTTTTACCTTATGTTTGTAGGTGATCCCGGCCTGTTCCAGCTGTTCACGGATTTTGTTAAATAATTTCATGTCTGTTCCGATCCACAAACTTTCGGAATTTAATAATGTGAACATAAACATTCCTCCCCTTTTCCTCTGCGAAACCTGACTGTCAGTTATAATTTCACTATAAACTGCAAGTCCGATAAATGCAAGGGAGAATATTTTCACATAAGGGGGCCCTTTATCTTTCCCTGCTTTTTAGATAATTGGTAAATCCCTCTGAAAAGCGATTGTACAAAACCAGTCTATTTCGCCACATTTGCATCTCCGGCAGCCGGATTGTTGATCAGCTTTCCATCCTCTTCAAACCGGGAGCCGTGGCAGGAACAGTCCCATGTGTGCTCCTGAGGATTCCACTTCAGCGCGCAGCCCATATGGGGACAGCGCTTCATAGTAGGAGTGAGAAGCCCTGCCAGAGCTTCCAGTGTATTTACAAACAGCTGCGGTTTCCATATACTTCGCAATGGATCAAAAACTGCCTCCCACCCTGTTTCCCGGCCGCAGATCATCTCTGTCAGAATATGCGCTGCTGCCATGGAGGTAGTCATTCCCCATTTTCCAAAACCGGATGCCACATACAGCCCCGGTGTGTTCCGGGAGTATTCTCCAATATAAGGGATGCCGTCCAGACTCATACAGTCCTGGGTCGCCCAGTAATAGTCCGCCTTACCAATACCATAATACTCCTGCACAAACTCCTGAAGCTCTTCCCAGCCTCCCCCTTTTCTTCCAGTTCTGTGGCTTCCCCCACCTACCAGAAGATAATCTTTGTAATTGCGGAAGGACATGCCCTTCTGCGCCTCATCCACATACATTCCCCTTACATCTGAAACATTTTTCAGTGCCATAACATAGGAACGATGCTGATATAATTTCAAAAAATATGCGCCGTGCTTATTCAGAAAAGGAAAATGTGTTGCTGCAATCATCCGTCTGGCCGTGATTGTTCCTCCGTCATATCGGGCGCATCCCGGCGCAAGCTCCCGGATAAAGGTATGCTCATAAATATTCAGGTCTCTGGAAATATGAGCCAGAAATTTCCTGGGCTGAAACTGTGCCTGGCGTGGAAATTTCACCGCTCCTTCAGTGTCAAAAGGCAGATTTACCTCCTGCACAAACTCCGCCGAAAAACCAAGAGTCTCCAAAGCCTGCACCTCCCGCTCTATTTTCCGCCAGTCTGTCAGAGTATAAACAAAGGCATCCTTTTCCTCAAAATCACACTCTGTTTCCTCTGCCAGCTCCCTGTATTTGCCCAGAGCCCACTGGTTGGCGTCCAGATACTGAAGCGTCTTCTCTTTCCCCTGTGTACGCAGCAGCTTTTCATAAATCAGCCCGTGCTGAGAGGTAATCTTTGCCGTTGTATTACAGGTAACCCCTCTCCCCACAGCATCTCCTTCCACAAGCACATAATCCACTCCTGCCTGCTTCAGGAACCAGGCGCAAAGTACTCCGCACAGACCGCCGCCAATAACCAGCACATCCGTCTTTATATCTCCCTCAAGCTTCGGAAAAGAGGGAAATTCCACATCCTTTTCCCAGATTGACTGCCTCATCCAATTCCTCCGATCTCTTGGTAAATTTTTGTCATCATATTTTCTTAGTCTGTCCAAGAAACCGGAGAGCCATGCAGAAAGTTTTGTTTTTATCCATGACCGTAATACGCATTCCTGCTGTATTTTAGAATAAAGCACGCCAGAAAAAGGTAATCCTCATGGAATCATTAACTGCTCGCTTCCGCAAGTGCAGTCTGATCGGTACCGCCAGGAAATTTTCTCCTGTTCGAAGGCAGGGGGTTCCCGTCTAAAAATTACAGGACTGATCATCACATCAGTCCTGTAATTTTTATCTTTTTAACCTTCCAAAAGTGTCAACAATTCCAGCATATCATTTTTCAAGGTTTCATATACAATATTTAAATCCACATTTCCGTAATCATGAACAATACGATTTCTCATACCGCTTAGTGCACTCCACGGAATATGACTGTGAGACAGCTTATATTCATCTGTCAGCCTTTTTGCATTTTCTGAAATCTGAATCATGCGAAAAAGCATTGAATCCAGTAACACTTCATTTACATTCAATTCTTCCATGCTCACATCCCGCATATGTTCTACAATAAATTCTAAATCTTTTCTTATCTTTTGGATATAATATATGTTATTTTTTATATTATCCATAAATTTTTACTCCGTCTTTTAAGATCTCTTCTGTTAATTCCAAATTTTCTTTCAATTGGTTCATATCCAGAACATCCACTTTCTTATGAAGAACTGTTCGCAATTCTTCCACCAAACCATAAAATTTTAATCCTTTTATATTTGCAGAAATAAGCAGATCCACGTCACTTGTAGGTGTTTCCTTACCTTTCGCATAGGAGCCAAACAAATAGCAGAAATTTACATCGTACTGTTCCAGAACTTTGGTGCACTTTCTCTTAATATCATCTACATCTAACAGACCATGTTCTTCATCAATAAAATTGACTTTTGTTAGCTGCTCCATAAGATATTTATATTTGATAGAATCGCTCTTTGTTTCATCATTTTCATATGTTTTATAAGAACGAAGTGAAATCCCCGCCAAATCCGCAACTTCCTGCTGTGTCATTTTTTTCTCTTTTCTCAAATCCTTTAATTCGCCCATAGTTGCACCTCCATATATATGATAGTGCAAAAATTACACTATTGTCAATATAAGATGCAATTTTTGCACTTTTATATATAAGTATAGGTAAATTATAAAATCAACAACATCTCCATCCACATCAGTGTTTTATGCTGGACTGTTAAATTCACTGGAAACAAAGCTTGAGCAGAGCAGTTGAAAATTAATTCCTGCTCTTCAGATAGTTTAATGTTAACTTTCCAAAAAATTAACTCTCGTTATGTTTAAACACCGTATTATTCATAGTCAAATTCATCTTCATTCCAATCTGGATACTGTTGATGTTAACTTCCCAAAAAATTAACTCTCGTTATGTTTAAACACCGTATTATTCATA
>ENA-ORTL01000682-ORTL01000682.1-human-gut-metagenome-genome-assembly--contig:-NODE-682-length-23701-cov-12.3223_pt1 | contig 23701 bp, 28 predicted proteins | sample MGYA00241916_ERZ509196 | MGnify/ENA primary metagenome ERZ509196 (study PRJEB26280, sample SAMEA2338844) | human gut metagenome | biome: human gut; feature: human-associated habitat; material: faeces...
TATCGGCAGCACACTTTTTCTATAATCATATTAGCACGCATATGTGACAATGTCACAATTTTTTTATTCTCAATATTGCAAGACTGCTGGCATTGCTATTTCTTTTCATTCAATAATTCTTTTACTCTTTTAACCGGAAATCTATCTTCAATATCAACTACTTCAAACAGATTTAATGGCAATTCCTTTTCACCAATCAGGGAAAGGTATTCATTAACAGCTCTACGATCAATCATAATCTTTCCATGTCCTGCCCAATGACGATTGCTCTCTTCCTTTTTCAGTCCGGAAAGCCAATATTTATCACCATTTTCAATATCTATATAATTTGCATAGTTACCGATATTCTTCTGAAAGGCATGGTCATTAAAATAGATTGTTTTCTTACTTTTTGAAGTTTTGACATATCCAATCCATGCCGGACCATCATCAGAATATCCCGTTTTTAATTCAATGTACATCAAATTGTTAATCATTCTTATTCTCTCCTGATTCCAAATTTTGCAACATCTCAACTAACTGGAAGTTATTACTTTCTGCATAGCGTGTTTCCCAAAATGATAATTACCACGACATCAATCAAAATAATCCCCAATGCAATATATACAAAAAATGCAGGCAAAATATTTTCAAGCAAGCCCATAATTAATGCAAGAATTGCTATAATAGACATTCCAATTCCCATTGTTCTGCATAACTTCTTTTCATCATATTTTTCCTTTTCTTCTTTTGTAGCTGTATTATATCCAGAAATAAACCAGCTCCCGCGTCCAGAAAGTAAAGTTATAGAAAGTACAGCAAATATTGCAAAGACAATCCACACTATCCAATCAGAACCTGTTGCTAAATCTGCTAATTTCATCTATATGCTCCTTAAATTCAAGTTTTTCTAAACTCTTCAATTCCATCTTCTTTCCCTTCAAATAAGAAGTATCCCTCGCCCAATGTGCTCGGTCAATTCCGATTGAGATTTCACCTGTTTTAAGAAATTTAATAACTATTATATCTTGTTGTTAAATTCTCCGCAAACCCTTGAAAATACTGAATTTATCACAGGCGAACTTTCCCTTATTGTTTCCCTTGTGTTATATCGTCCCACCAGTGTTTACGAACTCTGATAAGGGAAAATACAAGGGCAAAAAAATTATATAAAATAGTATAACACAAAATAAAACTGACATGGTGAACTGATTGGAATGCTTCTTAATTTTTACAATTAATGATCGATTGAATCATAGGGAGATGGGATACGATGAGAACAATATTTGCAGAATACAATCCACAGTGCAACAGTATTGATGTTTATACCAGTGCCGGCTATATGCTCCGCATTGATTGTTGGGAAGCTGAGAAGGACTTAAAAACCACGCCTGGATCAGACTGTGTATTAAATGAACTTGCTATTAATGAACCACTGGAATATACAAGATTATATCTTGATGAAAATTTGCAAATGTGGGTATATGCAGAAGATTCACTAGATCTTTTTTGATTTTCAAACAAATATAACAATTTAAATCACTATTGGCTACAATATTCCTTGAAAATTCATCATAGGTTTGTGTAGACGTAAAGAAACGGTGGCTCTGATTTCTCAAAGCCGCCGTTTCAAATGGGCGTATCACATTGTCTGCTGTACGACGGCTTTTTTTCTTTTGCCGTCGTCTGGCAGATGGTGTCTGTAGTTAGTTACTTGACTAAGGCTTTAATTTTTCGAATTAAATCAAAATCCGTTTTACAGCAATAGTTACCATAATACAGCTTTGCTTTTTGCTCTAACCTATCGAGATGGAGCAGGCAGTACAAGCTAGCAAAGAAACCGCGATCAGGCAGCATCCAATAAATTTCCCAACTCTACGCATAACCGTTTCCTCACTGAACGAAAGTAAGGAACATGGCAAGCGCAACAATTCCCACCATCAGCAGCAGCCAAAAAACGCTGATTGTAGTTGATACAATATTGATAATGCTGCGGCTTTCCCTGCTCCGCACACATACCACCGAAAGAATCAGACCCAGCAGGACAAAAACGATATTGGCTCCGGCCCAAGCGGTTCGGACTCCATCCAACAGCGAAAAGTGCAGAAGCGATGGGGCAAGAGCCGCCAGCGGTAGGATGCTCACAATGAGCGCAGCGATACTAACTGATTGAAGTTTTTTCTTTTCCATAGTTTTACCTCATTTCGTTTTTCCCAAATTTGGTGACAGCCAGCGCGAAAAACAGGCCAAACACTACAATCGCGCATGGCAGGAACGGAAACACCGAAAAAGCGGCGTCGGAAGTTTCTGCTGTAAAGTCATGGAGAGAGCAGGAAACGAGATAACCGCTGTAACAGTACGGGTAGGCGATCCACAGCGGCGTATTCGCAACCAATACACCGGGAATCACAAGCAGCAGATTTAATCCCACAGAAAGAAGCGGCTTTTCAAACAGCACAGTGATGGCCCACATAGCCGCAATGCACGGCAGCATAGTCAGAAACAGCCCCAAGCACCATTTCAGAAGATATAGGATCGGCAGGGTTCCTGTTACTCCCATTGTCTGTGTCGCAATCAACCCAGCAATTACAAATACGACAAGAAACACCACCATCTCCATAAACAGATAAAAGGTAAGCACACAGAATTTGGCAATGGATAATGTGCAGCGGCTGACCGGCAGCGCCAGCATTTTCAGAATCCCGTTATTTCCTGTTTCTCGTCCTGCGATCATCACGCAAACCACGATCATGCTGAATGGAAGCAGATAGTAGGCGTAAACAAGCGCACTTTGAATAAACATAGCAGGCCACGCATTGGTGTATTCCGGTGTAAAGTAGTTGCTCAAACTCGCAACCCCGGAAACCACCACCAATAAAGGTGCAATGAAAATCAGGGGTACGATTTTGGAGCGTTTTACTTTCATAAACTCGATTTTGAGTAAATCCAAAAAGCTCATTTCTTATTATCCCTCCTTACTCGTAGCGTCTGTACTTCGCCAGCCACAAGCCCACAACAAGGAACAACAGTGTTTCCACTAAAGCGACAAGGGCAACCGTCGAATCAGGCTGGGCGCTCATGGCTACTGCTGGTTTCAGAATAATCACAAAAGGATGCACCAGCAAAAGCGTCAGCCCCGAATTTGCAAGGGCCATACCACTCAGAAAACCGGCAACACCAATTCCAAGCGGCACCCACATATTTTCAAAGCGCGAGGAAATCAACAGCATAAACGACAGTACCGGCATGGATGTGAGAAAAGAGTATCCGGCAAAGCGTACCAGCGTACCCATCTCAAATGCGCCGTCCGGCAAGTCCGTCATTCCAATCTGTGCAAGCGCCAGGTTTTGCAGCACGATTGCAACCAAAAACATGACCGTCAGAATCAGAAATTTGCACAGATACATGGCCGGGACGCTGACGGGAAGCATATACATCTTCTTTACGGCACTTCCCTTAAATTCCATGTTGTAGATCATGCAGGTAGCAACCACGATACCGAACAGATTCAGCACCATAATCATGCCGTAGAGCTGGGTCAACAAGACATCCATCGGGGCCAGCGGCAAATTCAGAAGTGTGTCTTTCCGCACAATGAAATTGACAAATGCGTAGGCGGCTCCCAAGACACCAACGGCCAGCAGCACGGGAATCACGCCGGTTCGCTTTCCTTTCCGAAGTTCGATTGCCAGCGTTTTCATAATTTTGCCCTCTGCTTTCTGTCCATGTTATCTTTCTCAACCATAGAAAGAAACACATCTTCCAGATTGTCCGCAACGAAGCCGGATTGCAGGGCGTATTGACGCAGATCATTCATGCTTCCCTCAAACAGCAGCCGCCCGTGGTTGAGAATCCCAATGTCATCTGCAATCAATTCGATTTCAGACAGCATATGGGACGAGATCAGCACCGTGCAGTCGTAAAGGCTGGGCAAGGATTTTACCAGATTGCGGATTTCGTGGATACCAGACGGGTCAAGACCGTTTGTGGGTTCGTCCAGAATCAGAATCGGCGGACGCCCCAAGAGCGCCCCGGCAAGGCCCAAGCGTTGCTTCATTCCCAGCGAATACTGTTTTGCCAGCCGGTCGCCAAACTCGGTCAGCCCTACCAGTTCCAGAGCATCTTCCACATCAGCTTTCGGCAGTCCCAAAATGCGGCGGATAATGTCAAGATTTTCCCGCCCGGTGAGATTCGCGTAGAAAGACGGCGCTTCGATGAAAGAGCCGATTTCTTTGAGAATGGCAATCCGATCCTGCGGAAACTGTTTCCCATCAATGGTAAAGCTGCCTTTTGTGGGAGCGGTCAACCCCAACAGCATTTTCATGGTAGTGGATTTGCCTGCCCCGTTCGGGCCAAGAAAACCATAAATGCTGCCCTTGCGAATATGAAGCGAAACATGATTGACCGAAGTGAAGTTCTTATATTTCTTGGTCAAATGTTCCGTTGTAATGATATAGTCCATAGAAACATCTCCTTTCGATGCTTCTATGGTACAACTTCAACCTGACATCTACATTCTCCCGTCCTTACTTTTACCTTACTTTTGAGGATGCCCTCCGCAGACTTGAAATCCTATGTTATAATACTTTCGGGAGGTGACGCTATGGACAACTCTTTTCTGCATCGGAAGAAGCTCTTGCTTGTAGACGATGAGCCAGATTTGCTGAAAATGGTATCCGATTTTTTAAGCGATGCTGGTTTTGAAACGGTACTTACTGCCGCAACGGTAAAAGAGGCTATAATAACGGCAGAAAAAGAAAAACCCGACTTGATGGTTTTGGATGTCATGCTGCCAGATGGGGACGGATTTTCCCTGATGAAGCAGCTCCGCACTTTTACAAATGTGCCAATCATCTTTCTGACCGCAAAAGACGAAGCAGCAGACAAGTTGGCCGGTCTTGGCCTTGGAGCAGACGATTATATTTCAAAGCCGTTTATGCCGCAGGAGCTATTACTGCGTGTCTATGCGGTTTTGCGCCGAACTTATAAAGAGGACAGCCCGCGGGTTTTCCTGGATGGATGTACGATTGATTTTAGCCGGGCAGAGGTCAACAAGGGCGGCGAGATTATCCCCCTGACCGCAAAAGAGCATACCCTGCTGGAAACGCTGGCCCGCAACGAGGGAAAGATCGTTACGGTTGACGCTCTTTGTGAAGCATTATGGGGCGACAATCCTTTCGGCTATGAAAATAGCCTGAATGCCCATGTACGGCGGATTCGGGAAAAAATTGAAGCCGATCCCTCAAAGCCCGTTTCCCTGATTACGATCAAGGGGCTGGGTTATAAACTGATTACAAGGAAGTGACGCCATGAAATCTTTTGGAACCTATATTTCAAAGCACTTGGCGTCTTTCGCTGCATTTCTTTTGATCCTGGTAATTGTCAATGTCGTTCTGTATGGCGTGACTTTCTATCACACAGTTTCAGAGGATTACGGAGAAGCGTCCCCGCGCGCCATGCTTGAGCTGACCTCTACTGCGGCTACCACAGAAGGTTTGCCCGATTACGCAGAGCAGAAATTGCGCCAGTACAATATCTGGGCCATGTATCTAACGTCAACGGGCGAATGCTTCTGGCGGCTCGATGTGCCACAAGAAGTGCCGCAACATTACAGCATTCAAGAGGTAGCTTTATTTTCCAAAGGCTATCTGGAGGATTATCCTGTTTTTGTCTGGAGTACAGAGGATGGATTGTTAGTTTTAGGGTATCCAAAGAATAGCTATATGAAGCTCACCAGCAACTACTATTCCATGGAGACTATTCAGAAAATTCCCCTCTATGTGATAGGAATGTTGGGCATGGATGTGCTGTGCCTGTTTTTGGCCTACTATTTTTCAAAACGCAGGATCATCCAGAACACGGAACCGATTGTAGATGCCATTGAAACATTGGCCGATGGCAAACCCGTTTCTCTCCATATTGATAGAGAGTTATCCGAAATTGCGAACAGCGTAAATAAAGCCTCTCTGATATTAAGCAGGCAAAACGAAGCCAGAGCCAACTGGATCAGCGGGGTCTCTCATGACATCCGCACACCTCTCTCCATGATTATGGGGTATGCGGGCCGTATTGCAGAAAGTAAAGCTGCCAGCAAGAGCATCCGTGAACAGGCGGAAATAGTACGGAAGCAAAGTGTAAAAATCAAAGAGCTGGTGCAGGATTTGAATTTAGTATCGCAGTTGGAATATGAGATGCAGCCGCTTCATAAAGAGATGGTTCGCTTATCCAAACTACTGCGATCCTATGTAGCAGACCTGTTGAATACAGGAATTTCCGATAGCTACAACATCGGAATTAAGATCACTCCTGACGCCGAAAATGCTGTGTTGGAATGTGATGCCAGATTGATTTCGCGAGCTGTAAACAACCTTGTCCAGAACAGCATAAAACACAACCCACAGGGCTGTGAAGTCTGCCTTTCGCTTACAACATCGCAAAACTATCTTATCTTGGCGGTTACGGATAACGGAACGGGTCTGTCTGCTGAAAAGCTGCAAGAGCTGGAAGAAAAACCGCATTATATGGAAAGCACAGATGAGCGGCTTGATTTAAGACATGGGCTTGGATTTCTGATTGTCCAACAAGTCGCCATAGCTCATAACGGCAATTTCAAACTTACTAATGTTTTCCCGAAAGGGTGTGAAGCTGCTTTAATATTCCCGTATATTGGATAAACAGGCAAGTACAAATCTATAAGAAAACGCCAGATGCAGAGGTGATACGCCCCTGGATCTGGCGTTTTCTTAATAAGCGCACTTCAAATCGGTATAACCTTCTTATTAACACTGACAAAAAACAGGCGCATCAAATGAAACTTTATCAAAAATATTTTCCGAGCTGTTTTAAGCCACGCCGGATACTGTCTCGGACACGGCTTGGGTCTACACCTTCTACTTCGGCAATTTCGTTTACCGTCATTCCCAGGTAGTATCGGGCATAAATCCGCTTGGCCTGCTTCTCCGGCAGAGCCATCACTGCGATGTAGAGCTGCTCCCGCAGCTGCTTTTCCTCCAGGAGCATTTCCGGCGTCTGGGGCTTCATCAGGATCGCATTTTCAATGCCATTCTCACAATCCAGAGAGTAATGCGCCTTATAATGATACATCCTCCGATCATAGGCAGCTTCTGCACGCTCAGAATCTCTGATCGTCTCCAGCACATCTTCTGTTACTTCTACAAAGTGATCGGTTTTATAAACATCGGGATACAGATCCCGGAGATTGACTTTCTTCATTATGTACCTCCATTTCGATTCACGGGTGGTTAAAGGGTGAACCGAACAGAGATGGGGAACGGTAGCAGCAGACAACTGGAGTATCTCCGAAATAATGGCACCAAGAACAGCCATTATTGTACTGAATTACACGGAACGATAATGCCGATGCAATGTTATACGTGCCCGGGAGGAGCAATGCTTTTTTAACTGATGTAGATCATGCGAGCTTTGAAAAAGCAAACGAGACACGGCAAAATAACCTCCAATCGGCTACCGTGTCCCTGCAAGTCGTCATAGGATTGTGTAAACGCAAAGAAACGGCGGCTCTGAAAATCAAAGCCGCCGTTTCAAATGGGCGTGTCAAATTGTCTGCTCTACGACGGCTTTTTTTCTTTTGCCGTCGTCCGGCAGAGTATTATTCAATATTTAATTCAATGTTTCCAGTGAAATTCTCACATTCAATGCCAATATAATTTCCACCATCAGGAAGTGTAATTGTGTCACTATATGTTCCGGTTGTTTCAAACAAAGTGACTGCTTCATCAGCTCCAGAAATCCAAAATACTTTTGCAGTTCCCTCCGTAACCTCCAGCGCGCAGTCAATAGACAGATCCTTACCAGCTTCACGCTTTATGGAAGTTCCGCCGAACAAATACTCTGTATCTGAAAAATCCTCATAGTTGGCTGTATAGCTTCCTGTATAATCATCAATTCCTTTTTCTTTCGTACCTTGTAAGGATGAATTTCCGGTAAGCGCTATGGAACCAGCAGACTGAACAATATTGTTATACTGATCGAGAAATTCGTCTTTTGTACAACCTGAAAGCACAGAAGCACCCAATAGTATCAGGCATAATGATAAAACTATTTTCTTCACAGCTATCACCTTCCTTTCCTGCGTACAGCACGCTTTCCTTTTCCCTTGGCATTTGCCTGTTTACGGGATTTCATTTCTTTTTTGTTACTGGACATCAGTAACAACAGCACCGCCCAGAGAACCATGATGCCAACCCCAATGACCGCTAACAAAGGGGTTGAGGATGTGGTTGTTCCGGCATATTCACTCATGTCAAATCCCACTAAAATCAGCGCAGCAGAGAACGGATAGATGCTGGCAAGGATACCACTTTTGAAAAACAACATGCTGTATCCAAGGAAGAACGCCAGAATGGAACCGCCCAGATATGCCCCTCGGATCTGCCCAAAAATCAGGATCAGCGGCATACAGACCAAATAGGTCGTCAGAGCCGCTAACACGATCTGCGTACCTCCATGAAAAAACACTTCCGCTGTCAGTCCCGATAATCCAACCGTCAATCCAGTAATCAAGGTAATGCCAACGCTGTATATTCCCAGCAGAACTGCAAGCATACCGACTAAAAGTAACTTAGCTCCCAACATTTTCGGCATAGAAACAGGAATTGTCATGATGTTTTTCAGTGTATCATGAGTGGATTCTCTGTCTATAAGCCATCCTCCGATCATTACCAGTGAAATTGGAAGGAATATTTGAGTGTTTCCCCAAACAACATTTTCAAATAGTGCAGAAAAATCATAATTTGGATTTCGGTACTCTGCCTCCACAATCAACTGACTTCCATACTGAACCAAAGGACAGAGTGCAAGCGCCACCAGCCCTACCAAAAGAATCTGGCACCGGCGCAGTTTCAGTAATTCCGATTTTAATAAGTTCCACATAGTCACACCCCCTTAGATTTCCTGTCGCCGGTAAACAAATGCAATCAGCGCAAGAAATACAATGGCTTCCACAATAATCACACCGAATACCTGAACACCATTCAGAAAATACGGACTGACCCGTTCCAACAAATCTGCTAACTCCGCACTGGTCTGGCTTTGGTCATAAAATTGGAATGTCCAGCGGAAGGCCAGCGGCCCCGGAAACAGGGTTCCTATGTTCAAACCAAAAGGCTGTGTGAGAAACATATCGTTCGTGGAAAGGATAGAATTCGCAATCGTATAGAAAAAGGTAATCACGACAGACACGATATAGTTTTTATTAAGAAGAACAACGAGCAGAATACAGGGAAGTGCGCCCACCCACATAATCAGCCCTTCTTCAATTCCAACGCCAAACAAGGTCCAAAACCCAACCGGTTCCCAACCCTGAAACAACAAAACCGCAAGATTTACCAATCCTCCAACTGCCATAAAGCCAACGGCAAACAACAGTAAAACCAGCATCTTGGACAGCACCAGCTTGGTTCTATTTACCGGTACGGTAACAAGGTTTTTCAGTGTGTCATTATCAAATTCCTCAAACAACAGATTCGAAGCCAGTATCACAAGAAGCGGCATCAAAAGCAAATATGCACTAAGCTGGAATAGGCTGGACATCACTCCATTTACAGCATCCACATCAGTGTTTACATCTGCCAGAAAGAAAGCATAAGCCAATGGCATGAAAACAGAAAGCAGTAGGGAAATAAATACCAATGGCTTCCGTTTTAATTTCAAAAATTCGCATTTGATTAGTTTAAGCAATTCCTTCTCCCCCTGTCACACGCTTGAAGTAATCTTCAAGACTTTCTTCACAAGTATGCACCTCCGATACCTCCAATCCGTTTTCTACAAAGGCAGTTACAATTTTCCCCACAGGCAGATCCAGGTTGTGCAGACGCAGATTGTGGTCGTCCTGTATGGAGAAATGGTTTTCATGGAAATTGCGTTCCAAAATTCTTGCCGCCTGTGCAGTATCAGAGAGCGTAAAACGGATATGCTTACTGCTTTTTTGCTCCAGCTCAGCAAGGCTTTCTTCTTCCAGCAACGCGCCGTGGTCGATAATTCCAATATCGTCAGCCAGCAAGGAAATCTCTGAAAGAATGTGACTGGAAATCAAAATAGTTTTTCCTCTTGCGTCGCAAAGCTCTCGAATAAAGGATCGTACTTCTGCAATACCGATGGGATCGAGACCGTTGATCGGCTCATCCAAAATCAAAAGTTCCGGATCGTGCATAACGGCAAGGGCGATGGCAAGCCGCTGCTTCATACCAAGAGAATACTGTGAAAAGAGCTTTTTATCTTTGTAGGGCAGTCCTACCAGATCCAGAGCATCTTTGATAGCATGATTGTTTGGTACGCCCCGCAGAGTAGCAAAGATACGCAGGTTCTCTGTGCCGGTCAGATTGGGATAAAAACCGGGGGACTCAATCAGGCTTCCGATACGGGGCAGCAACTTCTTTTCATTCCCTTGCAAAGACTTTCCCCAGATTTTGACCTCCCCGGAAGTCGGCTTCGTTAAGCCCAACAGTATTTTCATGGTAGTGGTTTTTCCGGCTCCGTTTCTGCCCAGCAGACCGTAAATTTTCCCACGCTTCACATGGATGTTTAAGTCAGCCACACTCTTTTGTGAGCCGTATTGCTTCGTCAGATTTTTTGTTTCAATGATGTAATTTGTATCCATATTCAAAACCTCCTGTTCTGTAAGATATTCTATCATGCCAACCTTGCATTAACCTTGCCGCAACCTTGCATTAACCTTGCAATTAAGGAATGAATTGCAATGCAAATCCTATTCCGCTACTTCTCAATCCGTTTGGGGATTGAGAAGGTTCCCATGCCATTTTCTAAAAGACTTCTGAAAATAAGTAAGGCTCCCGCCATAAAGACGGGAACCCGCTTAAATTTCCAAAGGAAAAAGCAAAGTAAATTCCGTTCCTTTTCCCGGTACACTTTCAACTGTTATGCTCCCACCCATCTTTTCTACAAGCTGATGGACAATAGAAAGACCAAGACCGCTGCCTTTGTCAGACCGTCCTTTGTCACACTTATAGAGCCGTTCAAAAATGTGTTTCAAATCTTCCTTCTCAATTCCCACTCCATTATCCGCAAGCAGCAGCTCCATGTTATTTTCCTTCTTTGACAGGGCAATTTTGATTTTGTCTGCATGGCTGTGAGCGATTACATTTTGAATGAGATTATTGACGATCCTCATATAGCTGTCCATATCCAATCTTACCCGGATAGGATGTTCGGGAATATCAATGTCATACTCAACCTGTTTATCTTCAAAAATCGGTATCCAGTCGATTAGGATATTTCTTGTCAGCTCTGCAGCTTCAACGCTCTGGATCTCCAAAGCAAACTCGTTAGAATTTAACTTGAACCAGTCAAAGAGTACATCAATATATTCTTTCAGATCATGGGCTTTCCGGCGGGCGGTTTCAATATAATCATCCCGGTCTTTTCCTGTGACCAGTCCTTTGTGTGCAGCGTCAAGATACCCAATCAGAGTAGTAAGGGGCGTTCGCACATCATGGGAAAGGCTCGTCATAAGCTGGCGGTTGGTTTCTTCCGTCTGCCGTACAGTTGAAAGTCTGCTTTCATAGGCCACAACGATCTCGTTGATTTCATAAGCAAGAGGCGCAGTCAGTTCATTTGTTGCAGATAGAATACGCCGGTTGCCATTTCCGTTTTTCACATCAACCAGCACATCGGCCATTTCTGCTATTTGTTTTTTTACACGCTGAACGAGAACGATGGAAGTCAATACAGCTACAACAGCAATCACAATGGACAAGAATACAAGGATTTCCATACTGACTACACCTCCTTATTAAACCGGTAGCCAATCCCTTTGACCGTTTGTATATACTTTGGGCTTGAAGGATTGACTTCTAATTTTTTACGAAGCCGACTGATAATCGCCATAATGTTACTGTCATCATAGAAATATTCTTCGCCCCAAACTTCCTCATAAATCTGTTGTTTTGTCAAAATTTTTCCTTGATGCTTTGCACAGTACAGGAGTAAATCAAATTCCTTTGGGGGCAGTTCAAAAGTGCCGTTTGATGTAGTAACAGAACGATTTTCAAGGTCAATCTGCAGTCCGTTAAAATTTAGCTTTTGTATGGCTCCGGCTTGCTGATTAAAACGGGTGTAGCGGCGTATAAGAGACGCAATACGGGCAATCAGTTCATCCATATCAAACGGTTTTGTAAGATAATCGTCAGCTCCGGCCCGTAAGCCTCGTACTTTAGAAATGCTGTCATTTTTAGATGTAAACATCAAAATCGGTAAGCTGTACTCCTTGCGAATTTCTTCCAGCGTTTCAAAACCATCCATGCCGGGCATCATCACATCCAGCACCACAAGCTGATATTCGTGCTCTCTTAATTTTTGTAAGCCCTCTTTTCCGGTATTACAAAAATCAGCTTCTATGTTTTCTGCTTGTACGCTACGTTTAATCAATTCACACAGTGTTTTGTCATCATCTATAATTAAAATCCTATTCATGATGCAACTCCTTCCTTTGGGATATAATCATTTCTACATCCTCCACACTAACATTAGTGCCTTTTATGGTAGCATCCAAATCCATAGTAGCTCTGGCATCCAGACCAACCATTGCCGCCACCAGCATTCCACCTTTTAATATAAACTGGTTTTTATACTCTGATAAAGAAATTCGTTCTAAAAAACGTTCCATCATATAATTCCGCATCAAAATCTGTGCATCTGCGGATTTTTTATTTGACAGATTACGAACCAAATCCTTTAATTGTCTTGCCGTTGTTATCATCTAAAGTAACACCTCCAAATATGGTCTTAGTATCTTTTCAACATGAAACATAGCTGCGTATTTCATAAGCATCCGTAAGTTTTTATCCTTACGTTTCGCATATTGCTTTAATGCATCTTGGAATACCTGCATTTCAATATTTTTCCTGCTGCGAAGCAGATCGCAAATCGTTCTCTCCATATCATAAACCGGAACTGAATGTCCAAATGATGTCAGCATAGTTGTGATCCCTATTTCATGTAAATCCTTTTTTACTGTATACACTTGAAAACCGTCTTCCTGCAAACGGCTTGGATTATATCCAGTTCTTACTGTTATGGTGTATTTCAAAGGCTCTCTGTCCGTTAAATCATGAAAAAACGATGCAGTTTCATGAGAAAATACAGCTTGACCACAACGCAAATGCAAAAGGAACATCGCATCTGTCCACGTATCAGGTGATACATACACACCATGAGAAGCTTGCTCTAATCCTCGTTCCTTCACATAGGCATAAAACACAGACTTACTAATTCCATTATTTAGGACTTGAAATGTCTGAATTGTCCCTCCACATTCACGCAATAACAAATCTAATTTTTCAAATTGAGTCATATATTCTCTCCTTTCATGCTAATATGATAATACACATTAGCATGAAAGTAAATATAAGTAATAGCAGTTAAAATTATAAATGTTCTTACTACTATTGGAACGGTTTTTATTGTTATTTTTTTAAGTTTACTTGCGATTGCAAATATGTAATCATCTTAAGGGAGAAAAGCGGTTAGTCTATACGATTGACTGCTTTTTTCATACCCAGAAAGGAGTGATTGATTTATGCGTATGAAAAAAGGACTTATGATAAATTATCAAATCTAAGTCCTTTTCAATCCATTTGAAATATAGAAAATATCATTTCAAATCATTATCATTTTTTACATATTCCAGAATATCTCCGGGTTGGCAATCTAATGCTTCTGATGCGGACGAAGCTCTATTTCCGGATTCATTCCTGGGAAAGTTAAATGACTGCCATCCATATTCACGGGGGCGGATGCTGTTAAATCGTTCATTGTACACTTTTACCAGCCTCTCTCGTCTCTGCTGGTCTTTAAAAATCCAGTCTTTAAATGCTACTTTCATTGCATCCTGCTTCTGTGATGCCAGCATGGTTTCTTTCTTATTAAGGACACGGTTCTCATCACCATTTTCATTCACACTCTATTTTATATCCTTGGAACCCATAGAAGCCGCCCATCCAGCCTGAATCCTTTGTACTACGCTTCCATCCCGTGCATCGATCGTAAGGAGTGGAACACCTGCATCATCCATCGTCACGTCTCCTATGACCGGTCCATCCTCCCCATTTCCGTACTCATACTCTGGCTCTTTGGATGTCCAGGTTCCATAAAAATCCCACACCGGGATCAGGACTGCTTCGGTATCGCTGCCTTCACTGTCTGGCATGCACATATAACCCAGCTGTACCTTTGTTATGGTTATCTCCGCACTCTGTGCATCAATGGACGGATAACGGTAGTGGCTTCCTCCATCGACAGAGATCAGCCGATTCTTGTCTTCTGTCATGACCTGCAAAGTGATCGTTTTTTCAAAGATATCCTTGACCTCATCAAAAGGAAGTAGGAACAGCCTTTCATCGGAAGCATTCGATGCTTCTATGGGATTTCGGTGCAGAAAACTCTGAAGTGTCCCACTGCAAAAGTCCATCGTCAGTACTTCATTTTCCCATCCTTCAGACTGTCCTTCATGAAGTGTTCTATCTTCGTTTTCCCATTCAAGAGCCTGCTCATTAACAGGCAGAGAGGTTTCCCTCACATAATTAACCGGAACCCCGTCTATCATCCGTTCAAAAATGAAATCATCTTTTTCCAAGGTAGTGCTTCCTTCAGTAAGTGCTTTTGAGGAACTTTCAAATATCTCCCAGTTTCCGGACACAAGACCTGAAACCTTCTCCTTTGCTTCCTTTTCAGATACTTTCCCGCTTCCTGCCTTTATATAATTTTGAAAGCGTTCTTCCCTTTCTTTTTTCTCACTCGATTCCAGGGTCATGTCTCCACAATCGTCAAAGATAAACTTCGCTATCCCAAATCCGAGTTCCTCCACATCCGATACCTGCTCACTCTGTGTATAAGAATACCGATAGGTCAGTCCATCTACTGTATATGTCCCCGCCTGTTCGTTCTCATTCTTCTCTTCCTGCATGGGCTGTCCTTTTCCGAATGTGTCTTTTATTTTATTCTGTTCTTCTTCAGGAATCGCCACTCTTTTTATTTTTTTTAAACAGATTGCATCTACATCCGGCACTTTTACCGGTGCATCCGCTGTCAGGGTAAAATTCATCGGGGTTTCTTTATCCTCCCGGTCCGCTGATCTTAGATCTGCCTGGATCGTTGTCTGGTATGTTTCCGGTGCCTGTACCTGTTCGGCAACGGTTTTCTGAACTGTCTCCTTTTTCTCTTCTTTTTTCTGTTCTGTCTGATCCTTTTCTTCCACAACAGCAGACTGGACAATACGGTCACATCCGGATAATGTCAAAAGATTCATACACAGAACGGCTCCCATAAACATTTTTATTTTCTTCATCCTTTTTCCATCCTTTCCTTTCGGTATTAAAAAAGGTACCCTCTTCTTATGAGAAAAGAGTACCATATTGCTTCGCCGATGTATTCATCAAGATGTAAACAAATTGTAAATCAGAAGATGGCTCTTACCGTGGTTCCCTCTCTCTGTCTGCTTTCGATTTTCAAGCATCCGCCATGGATTTCAGCCACCTTCACACAGAGTGCCAGCCCAAGTCCGGATCCGCCTTCTTTTCGGCTTCGTGATTTGTCCACCATATAAAATGCATCTGTGATCTTTCCCAGTTCTTCCTCCGGGATCCCCATTCCGGTATCCGACACCTCAAAGATCTTTTTTCCAGCTTTCTCATAAGCCCTTACCCAAATGCTTCCACCGGCATCCGTAGCCTTTAGGGCATTGTCGATCAGGTTTATCAGAAGGCTTTCCATCAAGGCCGGATCCATTTTCATGGAAAAGGCTTCACATTCCATCTTGAGGTGCACCGCTTTCTTTTCTGCCTGTTCTTTTTCCATGTCTATGACATGGTTTAAAAGGTCACCTGCCATGGTCATTTCCATCTGTATGGCATGGTTCTGATAAAGCCCCAGCATCTGCAGCATCTTCCCAGAAAGAGCCTCCAGGCGCTTTCCCTCCCGGTTGATATGTTCCAGTGCCCGGTCTTTCTGTTCATCTTTCAGCTTTACATGGCGCAGGGTATCCGAATACCCGATAATGGACGTTAACGGGGTACGCATTTCATGGGAAAGTGCCCCCATGAGCAGCTCCTGTTTCTCTGCCACTTCCTGTAGCTTCTCCATCTGTTCCACGGTTCTTTTCATCATCATATAAATAAAAAGTCCTGCCATCAGAAACACTGCCAGATAGATTCCGGCAAACCAGATAGCGGTCTGCCTCAGCTCTGTGAAGAGTCCTGTGACTTCCCGGACGGAGAGGACTTCGTATCCTTCTGGTTTAGATAAGGCTACTTTTTGAAGAAGAAGGTATTTCTTCCCCAGTTTCTGTATCTTATAGGCATATGGATCTTTTTCATTCTTCAGATCCAGATTTTCAATCCCAACCACTTTATAATCTGTCAGGTTTTCAATAGCGGTACTACTTTTCTTATCGATCAGCGCCATGCCGGACCCACAGCATCGTTGAAATTGAAATCCCATATAGGCCTTCTTTCCAGTCTCGGACATCTGCTCATATTTGCTGTTATCCCAAAATTGTTCCAGGAGTATCTTGCCATTTTCCAGCTGTCTTCCGTAGGTCTCTGCAGCATTATTGAGGCTTCGTTTTCCTGTGATATAAAGACTTAGCGTTCCCACTGGGATCAGGGCACATAATAGCGTTACCAGCATAAGAAGTACCGTTCGTTTCCACAGCTTCATCCTTATTCCTCCAGACGGTATCCAAGTTTCGGGATCGTCCTGATCTCATCATAAAGTTCCAGCTTTTTTCTGAGCTGTCCGATATGGACATCCACCGTCCTGCTTTCTCCCAGGTAGTCTTCTCCCCAGACCCGTTTTAACAGTTCTTCCCTTCCAAGCGCAATATTCTTATTTTGCAGGAGCAGCACAAAGAGGTCATATTCCATTGGCTTTAGGCTTACCGGAAGCCCGTCTTTGTAGACCTGATGGCTTTGCATGTCCACTAGGATGTTCCGGACCGTTAAGACTTTCTTGGCCCGTCCCGTCCTCTCCAGTACCTTCTCAATGCGTACCAGAAGTTCCAGCATCTCAAAAGGTTTTACCATATAATCTTCCGCACCCAGCTTTAATCCCTTCACCTTGGAAGCCACATCATCCTTTGCAGTCAGGTAGAGCACCGGAAGCTCCTTCTTTTTAAAATCCTCCATCAATGCAAACCCGTCTTTTCCCGGCAGCATGATATCCACTACTGCCAGGTCCGCGTCCTCCTGCCATAAGAGCAGCCTCTGGGCTTCTTCCCCATCATACGCTGCCACAGTCTCATACCCTGCTGCCTCCAGGTTCATGCACAGCAATTCTGAAATTGCACGGTCATCTTCTATCACCAAAATTTTATTTTTCATTCCCGTTGCCACCTCTAACGCTTTTCTATAGTATAGTTTTTTATATCCCAAGTCTACATTGCATTTGTTCTTGTTTTCTCATCATTTATACGCATCAGGGCACGATAATGTGACCAGCTCAATTCAGGGCACAGTGTGTCTCGAATTAGAAAAGTACAATAAAACTGAAATTATAGATTTTTGTCCCTTTTCTTTTTTGCCATTACGAATCCAAACATTAAAATCAAGTTCATAAACAGTACAACTATGCTACCTTCAATTTTACAGCTGCCACCCGACAAAATTGAATTTCCACTAATTACCATGTTGAACAAATGCGGATAATCTTCTGCTAATGATACTCCACCCAAAATAATTGCACCAACTCCATTCCATAAAAAATGGATTACAATCGGAGCAACTAAGGATTCCGTGTATTCCAAAACTGCCGTCACGAAAAGACTCATCGTTATAACGTTTAGTACAGGAAGTATTCCTGCCTCAAAAGCCCCACCATGTGCAAATGTAAATAATCCGGTAGATATAAGGACAGCGACAACGATGTTGTAATTATTTTTTATCATCTGATATAAGTAACCACGAACTAACACTTCCTGCATAACGCTATTGATAAAAGCTGAAAATAACCATAACCAAAGCATAGAAATTTGGTTTCTGCCATTAATATGTATGACCCCTGTTAAAGATAATATTACAACAGATACTCCTAACCAAATAGCTCCTGTGATACACCCAAGTACGATATTATAAACAGGTTTTCCAGTCAGATGTAATCGTATGTTTCTTTTATCTATTAACCAGAAAATAATTGTAAAACCAATAACTGACAATAATGGAATCAATTCTGCCCAAAATCTCCAGACTGCCGCACTTTTTGTATCTGGTATAGGCAAAATTGAAACACATATAGCCCAGCCTACAAAAAAGGCAAACGTTTTTAATGATACCAATACTAATTTCTTCATGTAATATTTTCCTCTACAATCCAGATTTTCTTAATTTCACAAACTTGAATCCGTCGATTCCTTTATTATCTAATCTGTTAGCAATTTAACCCCACTTTTCCTTCCGATAGCCTTTGGAAATTCTTATCGCATCACACAATTCTGAATGTGTATCATGCGTAGAAAAAACATAATTCTTTGTTACACCCTCCGGATTAAAACCATGTGCTACAGCAAGTGCCTCCAATAAAGTCGATTTACCACTGCCATTTTCTCCGACAAAAAAGGTAATTGGTTTATTGAAAACAAGTTTTGCAATCCCTTTAAAAGCCTTAATTCTCTTTAAATAACTATCGTTATCAATTCTATTCCAATCGAATAATACTCCTTGTAAGAATTGATCATTCATCTAATCACCTGCCTGTAAAAAACACTTTCTAATCTACCTTTTCTTGCTCTTTGGACAAGAAGCATCATTCGCTCTAAATAGCTCGGTCAACTGGAAGTTCTGGATGCGTATAATATGCGAAAAAAAACTTAACTCCATCTTAAATATAGTGCTGAGTTTCACTGTCATTCTTTAACACCATTTTTACCACACCAAGCAATGCTGCAAACAGAACACCAGCAACCGGCCATACAATCCATGTAATATCCCAGCTCATCGTCCAGAAGCTCCATGCAAGGTAAATCGCTGTAGTCAAGCACCAATATACACCAGAAAACGTGTCAGTCTTTTTCTTAAACAGTTTTTCTTCTTTTGTATATTCGCCTTCCTGAAGAAGGGTATCGTAACTGCTTTTTACCATCCCAACACGAACCAACAGATTCACTCCTATTGCAAGTATGAATAGCAGCAATCCAACGGAAAGGCCGCAACAATAGTCAGACGTTTCCATGGCTCCGGCAATAATTGTCGGAATCACTGCCAGTATACAAAGCACTACCCCAACAGCTGTTCCTCTGATAAAAATCGGTTCATAGGAATCTTTTTTTTCTCGTACTATTCCAGATACACCATACTCTGTTTCAAAGCATTCTTTTTCAAAATGTTCCATATGTGATTCTCGCATTCCATATGTAATAAACAAAAAGACGGCTGCCGCAACCATTCCAAGCAAAAAAACACATCCAAATACTGTTGCCAGAGATTCCGAAACATGAAATACGCCATCTTCTGCCATTGTCACAAGAACAATCAATAATATTGGACTTGAGATACACATACTTGTTGCGTTTGCCACTACTTTGGATCCATTTCTTTTCATGTCAAGAAATTCATTTGCATTCTCCATAGTTACTTTTTTCAACGGTTCTGCATAGCTTTCAGTACTTTCGTGATAGGTGATATTTTCTGCTTTCATTTCATCTTTTAATAGGTAATCTGTACTAACACAAAATAGCTCCGACATCTGTAAAATTCTTTGCAAATCTGGAACAGCTCCTGCACTTTCCCACTTAGATACTGCCTGTCTGGATACGCCCAACTGATTGGCTAGTTCTTCCTGTGACCATCCATTCTTTTTTCTTTCCTCTGTAATCTTATCAGCTAAAATCATTTTTTTCTCCTTTTGCAGATTTTATGAGCTCAATATAACAGTTTTGCTGTTTGCATTCCACCATTTCAGGCTGTAAATCTGTCAACCAGCAGTTGCAAATCACAAAAGAACTCTATGAATCCCGATTTTCCAACAATACAAGCAGGAAATTATTTATCATCTGTATTGTTTTCCTTTTTCTTATGAGTCGAACCCAAGCAAAGAAATGAAGAACCAAGACATAACCATACTATAGCCATAGATCTTTCATTTCCACTCGTAAAGCCAATAGCTGACGCTATGAAAAACAGAACTGATGCAATGTAAAATAAAATTGATTTGTTTATCCTTTTTTTCATAAATAAGAATCTCCTCAAAATCCCGATTTTCTCAATTCTCCAAACTTTTATTTATCTTCTAACTCAAATCCGAGTTCTTTCAATTCTTTTTCGTTTCTGACATCTTCTTCCGTTTTCTTTCCAGTAATGGCACTGTAGGCTTCTTTAATTCCATTTTTCACTGCCCATTTGATGACGAAATACAGCGCAATCAAAATAATAATTGCGGTTCCCCCGCTTAAGCCTAATTCATTCCACATAATCATTAACTCCTCCGATTTCGTGACTTTCAATTTATTTTCAATTTTGCAGGCTGGGATTTATCATTGAATAAAACACATCCATACTCCAACTGCTATAAGCAATATGCCTGATATTCTTCCTGCGAATTTTGACTTTTGATATCCTAGAAAATTAATTGTTTCAGGAGTTGTAAATGGCAATAAAACAACATCTATACCCATTACTACAATCCCAATTCCTATTATAAAGACATTATTGTTAGAAATAATGCCATAAAACATAACTAAGAATCCCAAAATAATGCCTAATGTAAAATACTTGATTTTATGGCTGTCTTTATCCATCATCTTTTCATAACAATTTTCACATTTACTGTTACAAAATTCAAAATTATCATTGAGTTTTTTGCCACAATATTTGCATTTTTTCACACTCTATTCCTCCATAATTTTCGTTTTGTCACTAACATGATATCATATTTTTTCCTCAATTACATCCACCTAATTTTAATACACTGCCATTCGTTTTGCTTCTGTAACCAGCATCCTCTTGATCTTCTCCTGCAAGGGTTCCTTTGCATCTTCATCAATCGAATAGATCTCATTTATCTCGATTTTTTTCGCTTACCGGTCAAAATGGTCAAAGACTTCTTTCCATATCTGGACGGAACATACACACTTTTCTTCCATGAAATTATTGCTGATAATTATAAAAAAACAGAAGACCATTTAAGATCTTCCATTTTATAAACAAATCTCTATATGAAGCTATATATCCTGCCCATTTTTAATAAAAACAGACAATCGGCACACTTTCGTCTATCCTATTATAAAGTTCTGCCGCTTTGTCCGCCGGAAGATTAATGCATCCATGGGATCCACCACCTTCTCGGAAACGATTTCCTCCAAAGTATGGCTGCCATGAAGCATCATGAAATCCAATCCCCCCATTAAAAGGCATCCAGTAAGTTACTGGTCTTTCATATTCATATTTCCCATTTTCCAACATTTTTCCTTTCAGCACAGATGGACTTTTCTTGTAATACAGTTGAAAAATTCCCGATGGTGTCTGCCGTTCTGCATACTGCATATCTCCTGACACAATATCCGATTCCAAAATGATCGAACCATCCTGATAGTAATATAAATGCTGTGCAGACAGGTCCACTTCAATATACGTGCTGCCTATATCATTCATTCCCCGTGCATTTGCCCGCATAGCGTATACCGGTTCCCGGTTTATCTGTACTCCTGCAATCATTTCCTGCATAATGGTTTCTATTTCCTTTTCCTGATCGATCTTCCATCCATAAACGGAACTATACACCTGAACAGTACGTCCGTTTGTTGTACAAAATTTCCTCTCTGTATTTACGGTATCATGTGTGGCAGCCAGCTGTGCCACATATTCTGCCACACACTGTCTCAGTTCATCCTCATTTTTTTGCAGCTTTCCTCTTTCATCAAAAATAAGCCAGTTTCTGATCTCGTCTCCCTCCAATGTTACCGTTTCTTCTCCAAATATATATACGATTTTGGTCCGGATCAGATTTTGGCATTCTTCCAATGAATTTTTAAGATCTGGATCATCTTTCAGTACTGCTGCTTTTACATAAACAGCCGGACAACTATTCAGATCAATGGTTCTTTTTTTGTCAGTAACCGCTTCTGACAGTGCCTGATAAGCTCCATTGAAATCCATGGTATTCCCTTCCGTTTCCGGTACGATTTCAAACTTCGAATCTTTATAAGCTACATAAGCATCTTCTGGTGCTGTCTGATTCTCTTTTTTTACACATTCCAGTTTTTCCAGCTGTTTTTTTAACTTCACTTTATCATAGGTCATATTTTCCTTGGCTGTATAATTTTGTTTTTTCCAAAATCCCCGAACCCATTTATATGGTTTTTGTTCATCCAGATATTGGGAAATACTGCCATCCGAAACATAACGATATCCGATCAATTTTCCATTGATACTCTGTGATTTCAGATTTCTTGCCTTTACTTCCAGCAGATAGTCCTCTGCTTTTTTAGCAACCGCCTGTTCTGCCTCTTCCGATGTTTTTCCAGAACAGTTAATTCCATTGATCGTTGTTCCCCGAAAAAATCTGTCTGAATAGTAATAAGACATTCCTGCATAGCCAGCCATAGCAAAGAACACTATGATGACAGTGATTATTATCCACATTTTTTGCTTTCCATTATCCTTACTGGTTATCTCTTTTCTTTTTCCCATCCATGCCCCCTGTTTTTAACGATAAACAGCATTCAGACAAATTTTTTAAATCGTCTGATTTTAATATCTCCGATTTAATAAAAAATAACCAAGGCTGCTGGAAAAAACATTTTCTTTTACAAACAGTAAGCTGATTTCTACAAAACATTTTCCGCTGTTCTTTTACGGATAGAAACACCGCATCATCATTTATCTCACATTTAGCACTTTTGGGGTACTTTCAGACACTTTCCTTTTTCTCTGTGAACAGAACCCTGAAAACAGGAAAAAAAGGGCTGCCATGACCGGTCAGGGATTTTTCATCCTTGACTGATTAACGACAGCACCTAATCAGATCTCACTTATTTTCTTCTATACAAAATCGTTTCTCTGTTTTCTCCTTCTGTCCGGCCGGATTGTACACGTGTTTGTTTTACACTAATTAGATGCAGATACAAGCAAATCGGTTCTCATAATAATAAATTTTTTCTTTCTATCGAATTTTCCTGGTTCATTTGATAAAATGTCCTTATCTGACAGGAGGGGATTTTTTGAAAAGAGTATTTGATAGTCCTTTTTTGAATAAAGCTGCACTGGTGCTGATCTGGCTTCTATTAATGGGCGGGACATTCTTTTATGCCAATAAAAACTATTTTCTTTACCATGAAAATCCAAATTTAATCAAAGCAGACGGATATTATCTTTATAATTTTGGTAGTCCGCGTCATTATTACTGGGCACTGCCTGTTAAATTCAGCCATGAAGGCAAAGTATATCATTCTCAGTTTCCTTTAGATATACGAGATGAAAGTTCATCCTGTACTGTAGATCTTCGCATTTACATACCGGCAGATTCTTCTGGCAGTGCATTTGCATTCCGAAACAATATCACCATTCCTGCACTATGGAGGATCTTTATTTTTGTTCCACTGCTACTTCTTCTTACATCCAAAAGAAAAGCCTAGGAAGGTTTCACACCTTATAAAAAATATTCTATTTTCATCATCTTCCTTTTAAAAAATGGGAGGTTTCACTTACCTCCCATTTTCCCAAAAATCCTTTTATTTCAG
>ENA-ORTL01000707-ORTL01000707.1-human-gut-metagenome-genome-assembly--contig:-NODE-707-length-22568-cov-27.7797_pt1 | contig 22568 bp, 10 predicted proteins | sample MGYA00241916_ERZ509196 | MGnify/ENA primary metagenome ERZ509196 (study PRJEB26280, sample SAMEA2338844) | human gut metagenome | biome: human gut; feature: human-associated habitat; material: faeces...
GATTTTCATCTATCTCTTCAAGGGTAGAATACAATTTATATGGTGTAGCCGACAACAGAAGTACCCTTGTATCATGTCCACTAAGGAAACTGTGTGCAAGAATACCAAGCTCACTGTCATCGGATGACAAAAGAAACTTAAATCTCTGAAACTCATCCATGATTACCAGATCCGGCTCAAGCATAGATACACTGATTCTCGCAAACATCACACGAAGCTTATTCATCACATAGTAATTGGAATATGTAAGCTGTTTATTGTATCTTCTTTCATGCAAATGATTAAGCAGCATGTCCCTTATACTTTCATACTCCTGATAATTAAGGATTTTTTCTATCACATTTTGTGGATAGACACCCTTCGTCATCTTTTCGCATTCTGCCACACGATTTTCAAAGTTCCATTTTGCCCATCCATCCCATGCTTTTACAGCATCCATTATCATAAATTTTTCAAGAGAAGTTACATGTCCTTTAAAGTCCGGCATTCTCCTTAAAATGGCATACATAAGTGCTCTTTCCTGCACACTTCCACCTCCGGTGGTCATGCGGAAAGATGTTTCCGGTGTAAGTGGGATAAGCTGTATAAAACCTTCCTTTATCTGCGGATCATTTTCCTGCTCAGTAATCTTTAAATGCTGCATAGACAGTCTGGTATCTGATACTGAGCCGATGGCATTCTTTCCTGTTACATCAAGTTTTCTGATATTCTGATTTGCTATGTTCTGATTAGAGCAGATATAAATTACCTTAAACAGATCATCTTTCTCTTCGATTCTAAGTCTTGCTGTCTTTACAATTGCTCCTCTGGCAATAAGAGTTTTTCCCATACCCACTTCATCTGCTACAAGCACACGATTCTGATTATGACGAAACAGATAATCCACTCTCTCAACAGTCGCTCTTTGAAAATCCTTCAGACCAGAGAGGGTACGCTTTTCAATTTCATCTATATTAAATTGTGACATAACATCACCTCGTTATCTTCTGATTTTCAAAGTATTACAAAAAGTCTCATACAGTTCACGGAACTCATCCGGTATAATATCCTTATCTGTAACCATCTTAAGCACATATCCAATGTCTTTTATTCTTTCCGGTTCTTCTACAGATGTTTTTAACATCTTTTCATAGAGTGCCGGCATTGCATCACTCGAATTGGCAAAAAAGCCGGATTCTCCCATCTGCTTTCCTTCTAGCATAGATGCTACATAATCATCGCCAAGTACAAAAGCAATATATTCCACAAATGATGCCCTGTCTTTTACTACGCTGTTTACTGCAGCACTTTCTCTGTCATCCGGGAAACCACTTGTAGGGATCATAATAATTCTGCGAATTGTATCATCACCTGATCTTGCAGTAATCTCATAGAACTCTGATAACTGCAAGATCTCAAGCTCTGAAAACTCTATATGTTCTGACAATGTCTGCTCCTGCTTTGAATTAAATGGTGATACTGTAACCTCACTATCAGATTCAATACCACTGAACTCAACCTCTATCTTGTACTTTCCAGCATTCTCATTATCTTCTGAAATTACAGCCTGCCTTTTCACTCGGCACAAGTCCTTAATTTTCTGCTCCAGCAGATTTCTATTGTCACTTTCTGTTTCCAAAACAGCATCCGCTACTGTAACCTGCTCAAATGGATTCTTTGCATCTCCTACCGGTCCACAGAATATATCCTCTAAGAATTTATCCCCATTCAGATACATATTCTTTGTACCAAGCCACAGCATCATTTCAACATTTTTATTAATTGCAGAATAGGAAGCATTCATGGAACCAAGATACAGGTCAACATCCGAATATTTCCTTCTCAGATAAATTTTTGCATGAATATCCTGTTTCTTTTTATCTGCAAGCTCATCTGAGATTTCATCCTCACCATCTATAATCTCATCCTTTAATGCATAGATAGTAAAATTATCCACATCTGATGCTTTGAGTTTTCCAAGCTCAGAACGTCTGGTAATAAGTGTTCTCTTACAGTCTGACAATGCCCTGTCTGTAAGATTAAAATCAGCAATCACACTTTCTGATAAAAACGGAGACATCACTACAAGCTCATTAAATGTCGAATTGGCATTTCCTTTTTCCTTGCAGAACAGAATATCCTCCTGCATCCGGTAGGCATTTTTTCCAATTCCAAGCGGAAGCACTTCAAAATTCTCGCCAAATATTTTACTATCAAGTGAAAAGGATACATCCTTAATGTCTGCACATAATCCACGAATCAGGTTTCTTTTCTTTCCGGCATTATTGCTGGTATTATGCACATTCATTACAAGATAATCCAGAAAATCACAGATAGGCTGAGTCTTTTTCTTCTGTCTGACATTTTTACTGCTATCCATTGCAAAGCTGATATCCCAGCTCCTGTCAAAAGTCAGATTTCTGCTCATTACCACAAAACGATATTTTTTATCTCCATCAGCGTTTACATATGCTAATACCCATGTTTTCGGATGAAATGACGGATATCGACCAAGCTGTCTATCTTTTGGCAGTGCGACCTCTACTACCATTTTCTCTAATAAAATAGATAGTGCAGTCGGTTTTGTTGGCACTTTAATCTGTCCTGCTTCACAAAACAGCACGATTTTATCTGATACCTTCTGCAATGCATTCAGCATACCAATTGGATTTTGCATAAGCTTACTATCTGTTTCTTCAGATAATCCAAGACATATCGCCACAGCTGTGAGTGCTTCCAGGTCAAGTGAATATGTAGTGCCTACTGCTCTGTCCAATCTATATCCGTCCGGAGGCATCAAAATACCGCTGTAATCCGTTCTATCTCGGTTTGAATCCGGTCTAAACATCAGCACTCACCTCCCCGGCATAGATGTCATTCACAATTCTTCTGGCATTCGAGAATCTGTAATCGAGCATTCCACCGCCTACCCATTTTGAATGATCAAATTCCTTTGTTCTGCTTAACTTCGCTCTGGCTGCTCCTTTCAGGCTCCGTTCCCTCTTGCGAATCAGTTCATCAGCCATATCAATATCTAATGTAATAAATGCTGCTTGTATCCCACATAGAAAGCTCTTTGCCCTTGGATTGATCAACTGGAATTCTCCAAACACTGCATCCAGATCTACTGTCGCATTATGCCTTATATCCGGAAGCAACCTGCTCCATTCATCATTTGCGTATGTATTCTCGTCTTCTGAAAGCATGACATTGTATCTTACTCTCGCCATATACACCAGATTATTAAAATCGCAGGCAAGCTTCATCATATATGCCAGCTTTTCACCTACTTTTTCCGATAGTTCAGCCGTTAAAGAAGCAAAATCATCATATTCATTCAAATCAATACGATTTTTCAATACATATTCCAAAAGAGACCCTTTCGTTGACTTCTGAATCTGCTTATCCAGATAGAATGCTTCCTCCTGCGTCAGCTCTATTGTAAGGTTGTCTCTCCAATCATCATGATAAATCGGAAGATTCCAGAATCTAATATTGCCGATGTCTCCTGCATCCGAATCATCCTTATCATTTTCCTCTGCATCATCATTCCTGTTTCCCAACCGGCTGACAGACTTCTGTTCTTTTAGCTTTACCGCCAATGAAACATACTCCGGTATAGACAGACCATAATCACAGAATATTCCAAAGGTACGAATTCCATTCCAGTAGATATCTGATGGTTTTCTTGCCACCCAGCCCTTTGGCAATACACGACTTCCAATAACACCTTCTGCCTTGGGATCTGCTTCTAACAATCTGATGCCACAATCTTTTTCAGCAGAATCTATAGCTCTTAAAACTCTATTTGCATCCTTTCCATACCTGCCATCAACAGCCTCCCTTAACATATATGGAACAATAAGGAAGTACTTTGCTCTAGTCTGGATGGTAGATGTCCCCGGAAAGAAATAATTGGCAAAAGCATCACGAATAACGCCGATTCCAAGTTCATCGACTGCTCCCTGTTCACTCAGAAGGTTAATCACATCGAATGCCTTCTGCCGGTCTTCTTTTGAAAAATCTATCCATCCTAACTGCATGTTTTCACTTCCTTATTTCTTCGTCAAATATGTATCTTCCACATAAGTATCCGGTGTCGCCTCTTCAATTACTCCCGACTTTGGATCAAAGATATATTTCTTCTTCAATCTCTCATACAATACAGAACCTACAGTCTCCATTACCTGCCTCATCATATCAGGATCATCAAACAGTTTTCTGAAAAACTGGTCATTCTGCTCATATCTGTCTGCTGCCATATTCGGAAAATCCTTTTCAAATAACAGCATAAATGTTGCCCTGTCATTGTTCTTTGCGTAGCTCTGCCATTTCTCCTGATTGGCATAATCATTTTCCATCTGAACAAGAACTTTATCCATCTCTGTAAAATGAGTGCCATACTTTTCGTTTATCTTATCAATGATTACTGTCAACGGGTCTTTCTTAGGCTCTCTATGACCGGAATCACCGGAGATAGGTGTATATCCGCCTTCTGTGCTTTCAAGCTCTATCGGACCTTCAAAGTCTTTTTCCAGCTTATAGTATTCAAGAAGAACTTTGTCATCAATATTTATCTTCTCTCCACCATGTCCCTTAGGAAGCATTGTGTATAAGAATTTTGAATAAATACTGAATCTATGAATATCCTTGTCAAATAATCTGCATACCTGTGTAATATAGGCATACACACGGTTAAAACTTGCCAAGGTAGACTTAAATATATCCTGTTTTTCAACCTCAAGCACTTCATATCTGTCTATTGCTGGTCTTAACTGTCCCTGAAGCTTTCCAAGATCACCAGCTGATTGATTCTCATTCTGATAGAAAATATCCGCAAATTTATCCACTTCTGATTTCTGATATACCCTGAAATCATCCAAGGTATTCTTCATATCATATACAACATTAGGATCTGTTTCCTCCAAGAGCACAGTTTCCTCATAGAATGGCTCAAAAGATGCTTTGATATCCTCTGCTGAATTCACAAAATCAAGTACAAAGGTATCTACTTTTCCTCTTGTAGTACGATTCAGTCTTGATAAAGTCTGTACTGCCTTTACACCGGACAATTTCTTATCCACAAACATGGTGTGAAGTAGTGGTTCATCAAAGCCTGTCTGATATTTTTCTGCAACAACAAGGATTCCATAATCATCTGCATGGAATGTTTCCGGCAAAGCCTTTTCTTTTATTGTCTTGCCTTCTTTATCCTTGTTCATTCCCTCTTCGGTAAACACATCATCGTTATCTTTCACTTCACCGGAAAAAGCGACTAACACTTCAAGGTCATTCAGTCCTTTTTCTTTTATCTGTCTCTTAAATTCCTGCACATATCGTACTGCATGAAGTCTGGATGGTGTAACAACCATAGCCTTCGCTCTGCCACCTATCTTATGTCTTGTGACATTCATAAAATGTTCCAGCATAATGGCAGTCTTCTGAGAGATATTATGTGGATGCAGTGTCTCATAATTTATAATTGCCTTTGAACCAGCTGTTGTATCAAATTCCGGATTATCCTCAATAATCTTGGCAATCTTATAGTACATTTTGTAGGTCATATAGTTCTGCAAAACATCCAAGATGAAATGCTCCTCTATTGCCTGTCTCATAGAATAAATATGGAAAGGTCTGTAGATTCCTTCCGCATCCTTCTGACCAAACAGCTGCAATGTTTTTCCTTTTGGCGTTGCTGTAAATGCAAAGAATGATAAGTTCTTATGCATCCCCTGTGCTGCCAGTTCGTCTAATAGCTTGTCCTCATCATCCTTGCGGTTTCTCTCGTCCTCATCTTCCATCTCGGCATACTCTTTCAGAATTTCTTCAGTATCAGCTAATGCTCTTTTTAACTTTTTCGCTGCATCTCCGGTCTGCGAAGAATGTGCCTCATCAATAATAATCGCAAATCTTTTTTTTGCAGAATCCACTTCTTTATAGATTACCGGGAATTTCTGTAATGTAGTAATAATAATGCCTACACCATCATTGATTGCATCTCTAAGCTGTCCCGAATTTTTATCTACTTTCTTAACCACACCTTCCACATGGTCAAACTGATATACTGTAGACTGTAACTGACTGTCCAACACTCGTCTGTCAGTAACGATGATTACTGACTGGAAAATCTTATTGTCTTCATAATCATGGAGTCCGGTAAGTCTGTGTGCCAGCCATGCAATCGAATTGGACTTTCCTGAGCCTGCACTATGCTGGATCAGATAACTCTTACCTGAACCATTCTTTTTTACATCTTCCAACAGCTTTGTAACAACATCAAGCTGATGATACCTTGGGAAAATCATAGTCTCTTTCACAAGATTTCCATTTTTATCGTACTCCTGCTGCAAGTGCATATATTTCTGTAAAATTTCCATCAGACTGTCTTTGCAGAGTACTCTTTCCCAAAGATAAGCTGTATCATATCCATTTGGATTTACCGGATTACCTTTGCCACCTACTTTTCCGGCGCCATTACTTCCCTGATTAAATGGCAGGAAATAAGTGTGTGCGCCCTCAAGTCTTGTAGTCATATAAACATTGGTAAGGTCTACAGCGAAATGTACCAATACCCTTTCCTTAAAGGCAAAAATCGCATCCTTACCGGCACGATCAAACTTATACTGATTAATCGCATTTGTTGTATCCTGTCCTGTAAACTGACATTTCAATTCCATAGATACCACCGGAATGCCGTTTGCAAAAAGAACAATATCAATGCTGTTTTCATTATGTACAGAATAATGAAGCTGTCTGGTACAATGAAGGATATTCGCATCATACTGCATCTGTGTAGTCTCATTCAAAGAGGTCTCCGGCTTCCAGAAAATCGGATAAAACTTGATTCCTCTGTCCATAAATCCATGCCGCATCACATTCAAAAGATTCGTTGTCTTTACTTCTCTTTTAAAACGTTCGATGATCTGTTTCTCGGAATTCTCCGCATAAATTTTTACATATCTTTCCCATTTCTTAGGCTGACTTGTCTTAATAAACTCAACAAAAGTATCTTCTTCAAGTCCTGATTCACGATTAAATTTCTTTGGATCACCTTTGGTATATCCACCATGATGAGTCAGATAGTCTTCGATATCTTCCTCAAATCGTTTCTCTTTTACATCAAAATCAGACATGAGCTACACCTCCTTTTTGCCTGTGACAACTTCGTAAATGAGGGATTTTTTGTATTCTTGATATTTCTTAATAAGTTTATTTCTTTTATCAATCTCAACTTCAATATGATTTACCTTATCAGTTATGTAATCAGCTATTTTCTTCTGCTCATCATATGGTGGAATAGGAATATAAAAATTCAAAAACTTATCTGCTTGTAGTCTCCATCTTCCCATACCACTTACACCTTGTCCTAATCCATAAAAAATTCGTGCACTATAACACATTTGCATCATATACAAATAATACTTTGGACACATACCATTCTTATCATTTAATACAAAAACCCTATAATCAGGACTTGTAACTCCTTCGTACTTTGAAATATCTACCCAACCGGTCAGCAAATCCATATGATTCATTGCGAAATCACCTTTATGGACTAACTGATAATTTGCATAGCTATTTGCAAACTGTCCTTCATTGTTAGAAAAATCTTTAGGAATTATTCCTCTTTGTGTAATTGACAAAACAGTATGTCCTTCTTCTCCTGCAATATCTTTCTGAATATGGAATACATACTTTAATCTTTTCATTTCCCAATTTATAGGAATATTTCCAAACCATACACTTCCGCTATCCTTCATCTCTACATCTGGATTTATTCCACTGGTTACTGCTTCCGTAATAATTGATAATTTGTATTCCTCTAATTTTTCAATTATCACCTTCTGCTTTTCTACAATTTCATCAATCTTTGAACACTTGGCATCCAGATATTCAACTATTTTATTTTGTTGTTCTATATTTGGTCTAACCAACGGAAGTAAAAATAACTTGCTTGATTTTATTCCAGTTGCTGTTGAACCAGTAGATAATGAATGTAAAAACTGCTGGAATCCCTCGTTCAACATCCAATACTTCAAATAATAGTTATTAACAGTACTTAATGCTCTAAATTTTATAATACGTTGTGCTAAGGCAATATCAGTTCTATCTACATTAGCCACTTGCCCCAATGGAGCCTCTGTAGTAAATAGTATATCGCCAATTTGTGGTATTCCTCGATGCATTATCTCCTCATAATCGGCTTCACGAACGTATTCTTTTGATAACTCATAGCATATTTTCCCATCTTTTATATTCTTTGCAGTTACTAAAAAAGTTCCTTCTTCTGTTTTTTCTGGTGTTTTTCCCCTATAATCGACAATTGAATCTAATTGCTTTGTTAAGGGAACAATCTCCCAATCTTTTGGTATCTTCCCAATCCATTCCACTCCACTATCCTTCATCTCTCTCATAGGTCAAATACCTCCTCAAGACTTCCAGATAGTTCTGTCTCTAAATCCATAATCTCTGCCATAATTTCTGCTGATGGTCTTGGAGCTTCATACTTATAGAAATATCTCGTAAACGGAATCTCATATCCCACCTTTGACTTTTTCTCATCTACCCATGCATCCGGTGCAAATGGAAGTACTTCTCTTTCAAAGTACTCTTTGATATCCTCTTTTAACGGAACATTTTCTGTATCACGAAGACTGGTATCCGGCTGTTTCTTTCCCTTTTTCAATACCAGATTGCCTTCTTCATCACGAAGCGGTCTTTCTACTGTAATCTTGGTATAACCAAAATCCTCGTCATCATAAATCTGGCTGATTTCACTCTCTTTAAAATCACCATATATCTTTGTAATCTCTGCAATATCTTCCTTAGAGATATCATTTCGCTTATTTCCTAATGCCTTTCTTCTCTTCACGAACATCTCATTGGCATTGATCAGCTGCACTTTTCCTTCTCTGACTGTACCTGCCTTTTTATTTGACAATACCCAGATATAGGTTGCAATTCCTGTGTTATAGAAAATATCATTCGGTAAAGCAATGATTGCCTCAAGCAGATCATTTTCAAGAATATATCTTCTGATTTCAGAAGGTCCGCTTCCTGCATCTCCTGTAAAAAGTGGGGAACCATTATGAATGATTGCAATTCTGCTTCCACCTTTATCAATATCTTTCATCTTTGATATTGCTGTCATAAGAAAAAGCATCTGTCCGTCACTTGCAGCCGGAAGTCCTGCTCCAAATCTTCCTCCGAAGCCAAGCTTTGCCTCTTCCTCTACTTTTGCCTTTTCATTCTTCCACTCACGTCCAAACGGAGGATTTGAAAGGATATAGTCAAATGTACTGCCTGCAAACTGGTCATCCGATAATGTGTTGCCATCCTTAATGTAATCAGCATTGTTACCCTTAATCAGCATATCAGCCTTACAGATTGCAAATGTCTGGTCATTGATTTCCTGACCGAACGATACAAGCTCTGTAGATGCATTCAGACTATGTAAATATTCCTCTGCTACAGAAAGCATACCTCCGGTTCCACAGGCAGGATCATAAATCGTCTTTGCCACATTATTGCCAGAAAGGATGTCATTATCATCATAGAAGAGAATATTAACCATAAGTTGGATAACTTCTCTTGGAGTGTAATGCTGTCCTGCATCTTCATTATGAGACTCAGAGAATCTTCTTATAATTTCTTCAAAAATATATCCCATTTCAAGGTTAGAGATTTCATTCGGATGAAGATTTCCTCTGTCTGTTGTATATTCCTTTAAAACAATATACAGAATCCCCTTATTTGCCATCGTTGTGATGTGTCCATCAAACTTAAATTTTTCCAGAATATCCCGCACATTTGCTGAAAATTTATTCAGATACTCTCTAAAATTCTCCTCAATGTGGTCAGGATCATCCATAAGTCTTTCAAATGTATATTTACTTGTATTGTAAAAATCCTTTTTTGAAGCCTTACGAAGTAAAATATCTTTCATTGGAAGATTCTTTACTTCATCGTATTTCTGTAATACCGCATCCTTCGTATCTGAGAGAATACAGTCAAAACGTCTGATTACTGTAAGTGGTAATATAACATCTCCATATTCATGTGGTTTATATACACCGGTAAGCTTATCTGCTATTGCCCATATTAGGTCTGCTTTCTGATCTATTTTTGCACTTCTCGTAGCCATTTACATTTTCCTCCATAAGGTAATTTACTTTTCTTTGTTATCTGGTACATAGTCAATCAAATCTCCAAAGTTACAATCCAACTCTTTGCAGATTTTTTCCAAAACAGATAGTTTCACCGACTCGCAGTTTGTCATCTTTGCTATTGTACTGGAGCTAAGACCAGTCTTGGCACACAAATCTCCTTTTTTCATTCCGTGGTCAATTAACTGTTTCCATAATCCATTATAACTAATTGCCATCCTCTTTTCCTCCGTTTAATGTGCAATCAATATCAAAATTATTTTATCACACAAAAAACTCCTTGTACAATTCGCATTTACAAATATCACATATCTTTTTTCAAATATTGAATATCTTTTTTAATTTATTCACAAACCTTTTGAATTTATCTGCTACAGATACTCTTTTCCTAATTGATGTGGTTAGAAGAAAAACATCTCCAATCTGCTTTCATTATAACGTTCAATCCATATTTACGCATTAAAAAAGGATGCAGGGATTGACTCCCTACATCCTTCATTAGAATTATAATATTATACTTATCTCACACCCCGATCAGCCCCTCTCTCCGGCTTATCTTTTCCCTGCTTTTCTTGAATAATCCTCTTATTAATCTCAAGCCGTTCATGAATGGATAATTTCTTATCTTTTCCAACTACCGCCTGCTTCTGTTGTACCTGTTTCCTATCTGCTTTTCCTGCATCCTTGACCACTGCATTCGCTTCGGTACTTGTTCCCCGCTCATCTGCTCTTCCTTCATTTCTTTCCGTTATCTGCTGTTCTCGTCTCTCTTTCACACCTTTTTCTTCCAGATTGCAAAAGCTCTGCAGATACGGAAGCACATGATTCTGCATGTCTGTCAGATCTTCCATATATTTTTGGAACTCTTCACTTCCTTTACCTTTCTGGTAATTGATCCAATACTCATCTGTAAGCTTCATTTCATTATCATACTTCAACTGACTCACAATACCGCCATGTCCATTTCCAATATCTATTGACTTCTTGAAATGATGCAGCATCTGTTCACCTTTTTCCGCATAATATACAGTCACATATATCTTTGTGATTTTTGTAGGTTCCTCTGTCTTCGAATCACGTTTTGCATACCATTCTTTATCCATTTCTGCTGTTTTTGCATCCAGCTCGGATAACTTCTGACATCTTGGATTCATGAGAGCACTTTCTTCACAATAGTTTACATACACCATTGGTTCCAGATTCTTTGGAAACTCCGGCTCATAGACTTTCAGTCTTTCAATCAATACACCTGCACGCACAGACTGGTCACATTCTTCGTCTACAATATCCTTCAGATAAGAAATATAAGAATGTGTATTGCCACTCTGCAAATCCAACATCACCTCTTGTACCGTATTTTCTCCCGTCTCCACATTATCTCGATACTCATACGGATCAAAAGCTTCTGCAATCTCATCCAATGCCTCTGCCAACTGTTCTGTGGTCATCTTCTCTGGATACATTGCTTCCCGAACATCCCGCATTGGTACATACTTATAGTCCGGCAATGCATCATGAATTTTCTCAATCCCTTCCCGTATCAGTGCAAGTTCTCCATAAAATCGAACATCGTCCATCAGATTTCCAAGTACTGTATTTCCTTTTACGATTGCAAATTCAGCATCATCATAGTAACTGTCTTCCGGATCACGATAGATAATCCCCATACTGCATACTCGATAGGCATTCTCAGGATTCTCCCTATATTTTTCATAAACCGCAGCAATCTGATTAACATCGGTACTTTTTTCATAAGCTCCCATATCATGGAACTCATCACATTCTGCGGCAAAGTATTCCAGATACGGTTCTTTCTTCGGTGGCATATTATTGAGGACATTATCAATCATGTTATAATTTGCCTCTTCCAGTTCTTCTACCTTTGCCAATGGCTTATATTCGCCCTGGCTTTTCTGAATCTCTGCCATTACAACCTCATCCATTTCTTCTACCTTTTCCATCAACTGATCATAATCCCCACGGATGCGTTCTCCAGTCCATCCTTCGTCTTCCAAAAGTTCCTCTGCCGCTTCTTCAATAGAAATTTCATCATTCTCATAAATGCCCCCATCCATCAAGCGGAAATCTTCATCGTAAAAAGAATAATCATATCCTTCTTCTGTTCTCTGAATAGCAAAGTAACGTTCTCCTACCTCATATGCCAGTTCACTAAGAACCTGTTCTTCCAGATTCAGGAAAGAATCTAGCTGTTCAAAACTGATACTGTCTACAAAATGAGCGGTTACCTTTCCCCCCTCATTCAGAACTACGATATCACTGACAGACAGGGAATGTCCTCGAAAGTCTTCTGGTCTGTCGATGTTGAATCGTTCAAATATATCATCTAGCGACATATTTCCAAATAATTCTCCCACATAGACCAGTTCATAGTCTTCTTTTTTAATCTGCATCCCGTGACTTTCAATGAAGCTCATATTCATAAACGCATAGTTTTCACCTGGCAAACCATCTCTTATTTGATAAATACCGAATGTTCGTCTTGTCCCTAATAGCAGATTTGCCTCTTTCAAAGACTGAATCTGCGGATATTTCTGCATCTCCCATTCCAAATTGCGGAATCGTTCCAGTTCTTCTGTAGACATCTGATAATGCTCCGGACCTCGTTCAATCTCCATTCGCTCTGTAACATAGATTGGTGATGAAAAATTGGTAATCAGATAGATATCTGCTCCGGCATCATATAATTTCAGAGCTTCTTCCTGTCCAATCACATTCATCGGCTCCTGAAATGCTCCAAAATCTTCATCTGCATAATCCAGATCCTGATCCCTTATCCGTTCCCACATCTGTGATTCCATGCCAAACAGCCCTTCATGTGCCTGTATCATTTCTTTACTTGCATACTCTCCCTTGCTGCCATCACTACCCAGGCAATAGATTTTAGAACCCATTCTGTGATAATCCAGGGCTGCTGCTTTTCTAAGCGGCACCATATCCTCTGCTGTATATCCATAATCCCGAAGTTCCAGCTTGCCTATGGTTGGATCTGGTAAGTCCTGAATATCCATTTGGGCATCATCCAGAAGTTCCTCTACTCTATCTTCATCTGACCGATTGACTGCATCTGCCAGATTTCTTACCAGCGTCCTTACTTTCTCTTCTTCGCCAACCAGATTTGCATATTCAAAAATCTGTTCTTTTACGTCCGCTGGAATTGCTATTCCCATGTGTTCTGCACGGTCTATTTGTTCCTGTGTATATTCCTGCATTTTCTGCGTTTCTATTCCTGTTATCATGTTTCTCGCCATATAAGTTCCTCCTGTATTCCCAAAAGTGGCATAACCGGCAGAACATTCTTTCTACCAAATTATGCCATCTTTCCTGTTTTCTTATTCCAGACCGAAGTCCCTTTTTCTATCTTCCCTGCCATTCTCGCTTTCCCGCTGGCTTTTTTCTTTATAAATCTGCAATTTCTCATGGATAGAACCACGTGCCGGTCGTTCTTCTTTCTCTTTCGATTCTGACTGCTCTGCTTCTGTGTCTTCCCGTTCATCCATATTAAGAAGGGCATTTAGTTCTGACAGTCGCTCCAGTTTCTGGTTCAGTTCCTCTTCTTTTGTGAATGGCTTTCCAACTTCCTCTTTGGCATTTGTAAGCTGCTCCTGTACCGTTTCCAATCGTTGCTCCGCTTCTGCCAGTTTCTCCGGATAGCTTTCCAGAAGATTATTGATACGGGTGATATTTCCCAGGGCATCTGCTCCCAGATGAACTTTCGATACCGATTCATGCTTCACAGACAGGATAAACTCCTTACTCCAGCTGTCGAACTGGATTCTCATGTTGAATCCCTGATAGTTTCCGATATCCATTGCTGCATCGACTGCTTTCATGTCCTTGCAGACTGCCAGTAGTGCCGCTCCTGCTTCTTTCTTTTCTGTAAATACTTTGCCGCTGATCTCCATGGAAAACTGTTCTGGATCTGTGATTTTATGCTCCTGATAATGGGCAATATCCGCTTTGTAGCTATCAATAGTCTCGGTCAATTTTGCAATCTGCTGTGGAAAATTTCTTGCAATATCATCTTCCAGACGGTACTGGTTATTCATGTGATTGGCTTTTAAAAGTTTCAGTTTTGCCACATCCACGTCCAGTGCCATCTTTTCTTTTACTGCCGGATTTCCAGTTGCCAGTGCCTTAACCTCTGCATAGGACAGTGCCGCTTCGTCCACATCTTCGCAGCTTCTGACCGGTGCTTTGCTCGTCATAATCTGGGAGATGAACTTCTGTTTATTTTCGATCAACTGCCACATGTAGCTGTCGAAGGTGGATTCTGTCACATACCGAAAGATATGAACCTTTTTATTGTGATTTCCCTGCCGGATGATACGTCCTTCCCTCTGCTCCAGATCAGACGGTTTCCAGCCAATATCCAGATGATGCAGAGCAATCAGACGATCCTGCACGTTGGTACCGGCACCCATCTTTGCTGTTGAACCAATCAAAAAACGAACCTGCCCAGATTTTACTTTTCCAAACAGCTCCGTCTTCTTTGCTTCGGTATTTGCATCATGAATGAATGCAATTTCTTTTTCCGGTACACCTTTCGCCATCAGCTTCTGTTTCAAGTCATCGTAAACATTGAAACTGCCATCGCCTTTCGGTGTGCTCAAGTCACAAAAAATGATCTGCGCCGATTTCTGTACAACTGTATCTTTCCAGATTTCATAGCTTTTTTCTGCACAGACCGACACTTTACTGCCCGGATCGTCTGGCAATAGTTCATTGACCAATCGCTGATCCAGTGCCAGTTTTCTTCCGTCATTGGTAATTTTCAGCATATTGTCTACACTAGCATCTACGCCACCGTTTCTTACCACTTCCGCACGCTCTCCTAGGCTTGCTACGATTTCTTTCTGCTGTTCTGTTGGTTTCAATACTACAGTTTCGTATTCCGCTTCCGGTACTGGAAGATTCAACTGATCCGAAGTCTTGATATCTGCAATCTCCTTGAACATATTCATCAGTTCCGGGATATTATAGAATCTGGCGAATCTGGATTTTGCTCGGTATCCGGTTCCTTCCGGTGCAAGTTCAATGCTGGTCACAACCTCTCCAAACGTGGATGCCCAGGAATCAAATAATCCCAAGCCCATATTCTGTAATTTGCTGTTCTGCAGATATCTCTGCATGACATAAAGTTCCGTCATGCTGTTGCTGATCGGTGTGCCCGTTGCAAAGGTAATGCCTTTTCCACCGGTAATCTCATCCAGATACTGACATTTATTAAACATATCTGCTGATTTCTGTGCTTCGTTCTGGGCAATTCCGGCTACATTTCTCATTTTTGTATAAAGGAACGCATTTTTATAACTGTGTGCCTCGTCTACATACAGATGATCCACTCCCAGTTCTTCAAAGGTAACTACATTATCCTTTTTCTCTTTCTGATTCAGCTTCTCCAGTCTTGTCATCAGCGTTTTTCTGGTCTTTTCAATCTGCTTTACCGTATAGCGGCCGCCATCCTGCTCATATCTTGCACTCTGGATTGCGATTTCCAGATCGTCAATCTGCTTCCGCAGCATGGCTTCCTGCCTCTCATCAGAGATTGGGATACGCTCAAACTGGGAATGACCGATGATAATCGCATCATAGTTTCCCATAGCGATTCTGGCACAGAACTTTTTCCGGTTCGCCGGTTCAAAATCTTTCTTGGTTGCCACCAGGATATTGGCTCCCGGATATAACTGCAGGAACTCGGCTCCCCACTGCTCTGTCAGATGGTTCGGCACGACAAATAGATTCTTTTGTGATAATCCCAGACGTTTGCTCTCCATTGCAGCCGCTACCATCTCGTAGGTCTTCCCAGCTCCTACTACATGAGCCAGAAGCACATTATCCCCGTAAAGCTGATGTGCGACAGCATTTTTCTGATGTGGGCGAAGTTCAATTTCCGGGTTCATTCCTGGGAAAGTCAGATGACTGCCATCGTATTCACGGGGACGGATACTGTTAAACCGTTCATTATAAACTCTTACCAGTCTTTCACGTCTCTGTTGATCTTTGAAAATCCAATCCTTAAATGCTGCTTTCATGGCATCCTGTTTCTGTGATGCCAGCATAGTTTCTTTTTTATTGAGGACACGAATCTCATCCCCATTTTCATTGACACTCTTATCATAGATACGAACATCTTTCAGATTCAGTGTATCTTCCAGAATCCGGTAAGCATTTGCCCTCTCGGTTCCATACGTTGCATAGGCAAACGCATTTCTTGGACTGTCTGCATTTTTCCCGGTAATCCGCCACTCACCATTCACCTCAGAATATTTTACCTGTATCTCCTTCTGTGCAAGATACCACGGAGTATGAAGCAGTTCCCTCATAAAGTCCTGATAATCCGATGGTTCAATCCAGGTTGCCCCAATCCTTACTTCGATTTCAGATGCTTCCAGTTCTCTTGGCTGAACTGCTTCCAATGCACGGACATTCGGTGTGAATTCCGGGTGATTCTCTGCAAAGGTTCTTGCTGTGTTTAACTTCTCCCTGACATTTCCAGATAAATACTCATCTCCACTCTCCCACTGGTCTGTCAGTGGGTTCTTAAATATAACTCCAACCAGTTCCTCCGTGATTTTTTCTTCTGTCTTTCCTGTCAGCTGTGCCATATAGGACAGATCCACCTTTGCTCTTTCATTCAATGATAATGCTAAGGCTTCTGTCGCAGTTTCCACACTGGTTACCGCCACTGCCTTTTTGATGGTTCGTTTCGTAAACATGTCTGCTTTTCGCTTCAATGTTCCATCTTCGTTCAGGTCTTCCAGAGAACACAACAGACAATAAGAAGCGTCATCAGAAAACGCCCGCTTGTTTGCATTACTTCCGATGACTCCATACTTTGCTGTGTAAGCATCATATACTTGATTCAATTTCTCCTGCTGTTTGTGAATTTCTTCATCTGTTACGGATTCTTCCATCTGCATGGCAATCAGTTCACGCACCGTGTCTCGGATCTCCACCATACCTTTTACACGTTCTGCAGTAGCGGCAGGCATCTTTACCTGATTCATCAGAGAGTTAACACGGTAATATACCTGATCATCTACAACCGCATAACTGTAATTACGAACATTCGGATCTGCCGGGATACTCTCTGGTACATCATCCAGTTCTGCATCCACATCAACTGCAGGTGCCATATTTCCATGAATATTCCTGACAGCTTCTGCAAGCTGGACTTCAAGATCAGCACCTTCTATCGGCATACAGGTTGTTTCCATACCATACGGACCGGATACCTCTTTCATCTCACCCAGAATCATTTCCGGATGGTCTGCAAAATACTGATTGACCGTAATTCCATTGGCATCACTTCCAAGATTCACCCACTCCGGCATCTCTTTTGTCATGCTGTCACGCTTCTGGAAGAATAAAATATCTGCACTGACTTCCGTTCCTGCATTTGCTTTGAATGCTGTGTTCGGCAGGCGGATGGCTCCAAGGAGATCGGCACGTTCTGCCAGATACTTTCGGACTTCCGGTGATGCTTTATCCATGGTTCCTTTTGTTGTGATCAAAGCTGCCACACCACCCGGACGCAACTGGTCGATTGTCTTTGCCAGAAAATAATCGTGAATCATAAAATTATAGCGGTCATATTGCCTGTCATTCACTTTATAAGCTCCAAATGGCACATTTCCGATTGCCACATCGAAGAAATCATTCGGATAATCTGTCTTCTCAAAACCTTTAATCTGGATATTGGCATCTGGGTAAAGCAGTTTTGCAATTCTACCGCTGATACTGTCCAGTTCCACACCATAGAGTTTTGACTGGTTCAGCTTCTCAGGAAGCATTCCAAAGAAGTTACCAACACCCATGGATGGCTCCAGGATATTTCCTTTTGTAAATCCCAGATTTTCCAACGCCTGATACATACTTTCAATCACGATTGGCTGTGTGTAATGGGCATTTAAGGTAGAAGCTCTGGCTGCTGCATATTCTTCCGGTGTAAGGACTGTCTTTAATTCCAGATATTCCGTCTCCCATGCGGATTTTGTTTCATCGAAAGCATCAGCAAGACCTCCCCAGCCTACATATCGGGATAAAATCTCCTGTTCGTCTGGTGTGGCATTGCGGTTTTCTTCCTCGCATTTCTTTAAAAGCTGGATTGCCATGATATTAGCACGGAACTTTTCCTTTGGTGTTCCCTGTCCCAGTTCATCATCTGTGATATGGAAGTTTGTTGCTGGAATATCAGACTGTTCTGGTGTTATATCTTCCTTTTTTTCTGCATCTTCTACTGCTTCCGGTTGTGTCTCAACCTCCGACGGTTCCTGATTTTCCTCTCGTATTTCCTGCTGATCAGAGCCTTCCTGCTCCACTTCCAAAGCCTGCTGAGCTCCTTCCAGATCCGCCTGTCTCTGTGCTTCCTGCCGTTCTTCATACTTTTCCAGTTCTTCCGGTGATAAGAAATCATCGGTGCGAATCAGCTGACGGACACGTTCTGCAACCTTATTCCACTTTAATAGAACTTCTACATCTGGACTGCCAATCTTCCCTTTCGCAAGTTTTAATCCTTTCGCATCATGGGAAGCATCGGATTCATACGCTCCCGGTATCCCAGGTGCTGCTCCACCTGTACCATACTCATTTTTCAGAAACTCAGCTGCATCCTTTATATCGTGATGTTCCATGAAATACTCATAGATCCGATTCCGTCCTCCGGCAGTGATCCCGCCTCTTCTAAGGACTGCATCTATCTCATCCTGTGTGATAAAGGAAAGGGCCGGACGTTCGACCGTAAATTTCTGGTCTACCCAGGAACGCTCCCTCTGGAGATCCTGAAAACGCTGGAAATATTCCGGATTATGCTGAATCTCCCACCTGCGATAATCTTCTGGATTCTCATCCATATCTTTCTGCAGCCATTCAAAGCGATGGGCAATTGCATCTGCTTCCGCTGAATCTGTCCAAGCTTCCCGCACGACATCCTGCCAATCCGAATATGATTGCTGCTCCTCCCGGTTTCTGCTGGTATCCCGAAAATGGAGTGCAAGAAGATTGGTCATTTCTTCCTGCTCCTGTTCAATGGCGTTATTGGAAATCAGATTATCCACGTAACTTCTATCCTCATACATATCCCGGATTCTGTCCGCCGCTTCTTCCCACGTAACCATGCGATCAAAGTTTCTTCTGGCGGAATCTCCCCGTCGGATACGGATACCATCATTGTCATACCAGATACTGATTTTCTGTCCATCTATGGTAAATCCTTTTCCACCTGTTTCATATTCCTCCTTCAGGAAGTTCTGCATTTCTTCATTATCCAGACCTTCAATCAGTCTTGCCGTAATATGAAACAGTGTATTTTTCTGTCCACTTCCCGTGCGGAGAATATCATCTACTACTTCATCAGAAATAAGAAAAGCGGCTGGCTGTTCTAATGCAGCTACCGCTTTCCTTATTTCTCCTAACTGTTCCTCTTCTGTCGGGAACAGACTTAATTGTAAATAATCTCCTGAATTACCAGTTCCTCTGCCTGTGCTTTGATCTGGTTCATGTGTCTGGTCCATGCCATCCCGTCTGCCATTTTGTCCGGTGCCGGGTTTTTCTCCAGAAGTTCTGACATCAGGTTGTCTACTCTCTGCCTTGCCTGGCTGTCGATTTCCATCAGATGACTGTCCAGACGGTTCTGTAAGGTCAGAATGTTGAATCTGGCTACTTTGTGGTTTCTCAGATACTCTTTCCTCATCAATCCGTACTTCCCGATCGTTCCTCTCGTCTCCTCCAGACTGATATCCGGAATCTGGTACTCTCCATTCTGGCTGTAAGTGATCTCTCTCATGCTCTGTTTCCTCCTTATTTTCTCCTCTATCTTCTGTGTTCCTTGTTTTGCTTTCACGAATTAACGTGTTAAATTCATTATAAGCTACTTCTTTTTCTTTTGCAACCGTTTTCAGATCTTTTTCCAAGTCATTCAACACATATCGTCCAATCTGCATCAATACCGGTCTGCTGATCTCATTCACAGAACTTCCAAGGTGTCCAATAACCTTTAACTGGTTAAAATCTGTAATATGACGAAAATCCTCTGCATCAAGATATTCCTGCACATCCAGTCCGCATCGGTTCAGTAACACATACCAGACACTGTTTGTCATCAGTTCCCGGAACTCCACTTTCTGATTCTGTTCATCCAGATCTTCCAGAAAAGTGCCGGCTACATCCATTTGCAGTTCGTCGAAAGCATCCGGCAACCAGGCCTGCACACTTTCTTCTGCCGCCTGGTGAAGAACCTCTGCTAATCCTCCCTCTGTTGCTTCCAGTGCCAGCCGCTCCTGCAGATAATCTGCCACCAGTTGTTCTCCTTCTGGATTAAGATTCCATAACTGCGGATCTCTGCCCAGATTTTTTACCTTATAAGTATCCTGCACATCAAAAACATATCGGAGTTTCGTTTTTGGTCCGGATGTGTTATCTATCAGGGCAATTCCTTTAGAACCCTTTTTAATCCATCGGTACATCTTCTGGTTCCAGATTTCCATGGATGCCACGGCTGTTGCTCCCGGACGCTGTGCATAGATCAAGAGCTGTTCCGGAAAAGTGTACCGGTACAGCCTGGATGCAGTATTTAGAAACCGCATCCATTCCTGCGGATTGGCAGCAACATCCTTTGCCACTTCCTCCGTCAGAAGTTCCATTGCATATAATTTATTTGCCATCTGTTACTCCCTTTCTTCTTCCCACTTTTCTTCTACAACATCGGCAATCCGTTCCATTGCCCTTGTCATAGAAGGAAAATTACTACTGTTACTTGCTTTTCCAATCTGATCAATAAGAAATTCCGGCATATCTGCAAGTGCTCCGGCAATCATAGCCTTTACCCGGATATCCTCCAGCATAAGAAGCTCTTTTACACCAAATTCTTCACCAAATACATCCTGATATCTCCGTAAGTCATCCAAAAGATATTCCGGTTTTAAATCTCTATCCATTTCCTTTCTTTTATCATCACCATATAAACACCAGTCCATATTCTTTTCTCCTCCATCTTCATAAAATTAGGGACTGCTCACACAGTCCCCTCAAAATCATCGTTATTTCTCGTTATAATACTGAGGCAAGGTCTTTCGCCCTATTCTTTGGGATTGTATCTGTCCCTTTTGCTTTGATCTCCGCCTTGGCTTTCTCCAGTTTTCCATGGATTCCACCTTTTGCTTCTGTTCTCCCAGTTGCTTTTTCTGCTGCTTTTTCTTTCTCCAGACGTGCTTCCCTGCGTTCGGCATTTTCCATAACTGCTGTCTTTCCATCACAGAACTGAACCTTATCCGAAAGCTGTTCCTGCCTCTCTACCTGCGTCTCATTGACTTCCTGTACCATGGCATTTAATTCCGGTACTTCAAACATTCCGTTATCAGGAAGAATCAGCACCTCATGAATTGAAGAGGGAAGAACAAAATAATCACTTCCCAGGCATTCACCGATCTGCTTACGAATATCTTCCTGCAGTAACAGTGATGCACCATTCATTTTTTGTGCATTTGAAAGACAGAACATTGGATTTTCCATTGCTTCAACATTCAGTTTTTCATTCAAAAGATTTTCTGCTTCTTCACCAAAAATCATGGATTTTATCATTTCATTCATGTCCATCAAAACAACACCACGATTTCTGTCTGCCGCCACTGCATCTGCCTGGATTTGTTCTGCTGTCACACCCCATTCATTCATAAGATTGACAGTAACCGGAATACTACCAATTCCTCCCTCGTTTTCTTCCACATTCACTGCGTAATATGCTGCAAAATCTCCATGTTCGGTAACAACTTTATCAGCCAGGCGTTCTTCATTCCATTCCCGGTCACAGATTCTCACCTGTAATTTGTCCTTCATTTTTTCATAATCCAAAATATCCGGAAGACCCATATTGATAAATGCCGCTTTGTCCTGCACTTCAATACGCATATCTGCCACATCACCCACACAGGAATCCAGATTTTTTCCATTGACATATTCCATATAAAGAGAATCCAGATATACCATCGGCACAGCTCTTTGATCACCCTGTGGAATTGAAATGCCAGTCAACCTTAATCCATTATTTTTTGCAACTTCTTCAATACGGATTTCTCCATTCTGATATGAATCCGGCAAATAGTCTTTTACATTATCTTTGACATATTCATAAAATTCTTTTCTGTTCATCATACGCTTTTACCCCTTTCTGATCATGTGATGGTTCATTCTTTTCCTGCTGACCATCTGCTCGGCTTTTTTCTGATAAGCCATCATTCTTTTTAAAGTTCTCTCCTGGTTCTTTCTTGCTTCCTGTCTCTTTTCCATTGTTTTCATCATATTTTTCTGTCCCTTTCTGTGAATTTTTGTATTTTAAAGGGAGCCCTGATTCAGCAATGTCATTTAGTTAAGACATTGAGTCGGCAGCCTCTTGCAGAGCAAGGTATA
>ENA-ORTL01000722-ORTL01000722.1-human-gut-metagenome-genome-assembly--contig:-NODE-722-length-21968-cov-2.73262_pt1 | contig 21968 bp, 33 predicted proteins | sample MGYA00241916_ERZ509196 | MGnify/ENA primary metagenome ERZ509196 (study PRJEB26280, sample SAMEA2338844) | human gut metagenome | biome: human gut; feature: human-associated habitat; material: faeces...
CCACTGATAATTGGTATCGCACACAACAATATCTGTACCATTGAAATACCATATTTGGGGAGCCGAAACATCAAGTAACTCAATCAAACTGACATAGCCTTAAAAAAATCACCAGAAATTAATTTAATATCCTGCTTTTTAGATAAAATGCATTTCCATTCATCATATGATAATTTACATCTTTTCACAAAGTACCTCACGCTAGAATTTGATTCAGACTCCTATTTTCGACATAATTCGGCACAAACCTCACAATGCACCGTAAGTCGATGTCAAAAAACCATGTGCGCTACACAATATTATAGCGTAACTTATTATCTTTTAAAATAAGGGATTTTCAAGAAATAGAAAAACCAGAAGTACTATAGCGTAACCAGGCGTGTTATAGAAAAACTTGTGCAAGGTAGGCAAATGGTAGTCATTGCCTACCAAATATTATAGGCGGGTCCGGTCGCATCCGGTACCCGCCGATTTCCCTCCACTTAACTCCTCGTCTTTTTCCGACACAATATATCGTTTTTTGTCGCCCCCTCTCTCTTGATACTCCCCCTCCTAATCGTGTAACGTTAGCTTGATAACAAAATTTAGGAGGATGTTAGTATGAAGTACGAAAGAGAAACCTGCAACCTATTGCGAAGACTGGGTGTCAACAATTCCTACAAGGGTTTTAGGTATACTGCCTACGGGGTAGGCCGTGTCTTGTGTAACCCGGAATTACTCACCTACATATCAAAGGGGCTGTATGTAGACATTGCCTGTAGGTTCCATACAACCATTGGTTGTGTAGAAAGGGATATCCGGACCGTAGTGAAAACCATATGGGAACATGGGGACAAAAGACTGTTAATAGAAATTTTTGGTTTTGAACTAAAAGAGAAACCGCGTAACAGCGCTTTCATTGATGCTGTAGCACATTACGTGGCAGAACATTACTGATACCAGGGCGCTATAACAGCGCCCTTTTACCATGTCTCACTTCCTGCTCTCCTCCTGAATCCGTTCCCAAACCTTCTCAAACTCATCCGGCGCCGGCTGCGGCACCTCGCTATCCGGGATGTGGTCCTTGGCCCACTCAAACTCCCTCAGCAGTTCTTCCGGTTCTTCTGGCGGCTTGTCCTCCTGTTTCCTCTCCATACCATGTCCCTCCTTTATAAGGACATTGTACGCCTGTCCAGCGCAGATGGTACATGGTAAATTGTGGTAGTTACCAGCTTTTTTTATATCCATCTCTCAATCCCCCCTCGCTACATATTTTAGGCCAAATTAGAGTAAATTTCAATAGGCCAATACAGACTAAATTATAATGCTCTGTATTGGAGGGTGATTATGAGATTGGACCGGCTACGGGATTTACGGGATGACAAGGATTTGACACAGCAATATGTTGCGGATTACCTGCATATAAACCAACGGACATATTCCAGGTATGAGAATGACCAACGGATGATACCGTTCCAGATTCTATCTGCGCTTGCTGATTTATATGACACCAGCGTTGATTATCTGATAGGACGGACAGATATTAAGGATCCGTATCCCAAGAAGAAAAAGTAACATTACGGCGAGGAGTAATCCCCGCCGCTTTTTATTACTCCGCCAGCCCCGGCCAGCGCAGTGCCCCGTCCTTGTCCGGAGTCAGTGTCACCGGCTCCGTGGCCATCTTGCCGTCCGGCATCAGGTAATAGTAGTTGTCGCCGCTGGCCTGCAGCCCCTGGACCATAGCCCCGTCAGCCCCCAGATAATACCAGGCTCCCTTGTACTGATACCAGGTGTCGGTGACCATGTGTCCCGCACCGTCAAACCAGTACCACTTGCCGTCCGTGTCCAGATACCAGGAGTTGCGGACTGGCTCGCCGGTGTTGCCCAAGTAAAAACTCCAGGTCCCATCTGCGCCCTGCTCCCAGCCGGATTTCCTGGTCTGCTCCGGCTCCTGCGCTATATCATCCTGTATGTATCTGCGCACGCATACCAGTCCCTTACGCCATCCTCCTGATGCCCAGGAGTTGTACCGGCTCCTGCAGTAGGCCACCAGGTCCTTATAGGATGGCCTGCCGGAACCGTGGCCGCAGATGATGCCGTTGCCACAGTACATCTCCACGTGGCCTATCCTGAGCGGCCTGGAAGCATCCGTACCCGCAAACAGCAGCATGTCCCCTGGCCGGAGCCTGGACGTATCCGGGATGCCCTGGGCTATGTCCGCGTCCACCGTGGTCAGCTTCTTGGACTGGTAAATGCCGGCAGTGTTAAGATTCCCGAATCCCAGTCCTACTGCCTCATAGGTCAGGCAGATGGAGCTGCTGCAGTCACTGTAATAGTTGCCGTCCTTATATCGTACGTAGCAGTAATCCCTCAGGGACTGGCTGTATAGGTTGCGGCCTATAATCCCTGCATACTTATCGATTACGGCCTGTCTCCTGCTCTGTGCTGTCATGTCGTTCCTCCAATCAAAATAAGGCCCAGGGATATCCCCAGGCCATTGTTGTACCGATGCAACTTACTCCTCTTTGTCATCTACCCCATTGTTGTTGCGGTCGCTGGGTCCGCCTACCCCGCTCTGGTGCTTACCAGGATGTGGCGCATTTGTTGGCGCGTCATACAGGTATGGGGTTGGCTGCTTTGGAGCAAAATCTGGCCCACTTGTCTTGTCCCTGTTAAGGTCTGCTGCGTGCTTATTGGTTACTACTGCCATGATATGTACCTCTCTTTCTTAGCTTGGTTGATGGTTGCTGCCGCCGTAACCCTGGCGGCGGGGAGATGTAAGGACCTCCTCCTCTCAGGCTTTGCTGTCTCCCCGGTAATCCGTATTGTCAATCTTGTCCTTAAGAACTGCAATATAACTGCGCAGCCATTCCGGCACATTGGCACCCATACGGCCTGCATTCTCTATGATTGACAAGAGCTCGTTAAGTAAGTACCAGACCGCCACCAGGAGTCCAAAGAAGGCCTTGGCAGATATCTGCATTCCCAGCTCTGCTGACACGGATACAATCACATAATCAACCACCATGGCCGCAGCAATTACACACAGGTACCCCACCTTTTTAATGATACCCTTAGCCCCTTTTCTGGAACTCCATCCATATCCGGTATCACCCGGGTGGTCTATGGCCTCATTTTTACTGGCCAGCATCCCGGTTATATAGTCCAGCACCATTGTACCCGTCAAGATACACAGTACCGGATAAAGGATACCCAGCTTAGCACTCAAAAAGGCACCGGCTGCCGCCAATGCCCCCTGCACTGCAATTACATATTCTCTCTTCATTTTTACCTTCCTTCCTATTCTTCTATTGCTTAATGGTACATCTTTCCTATTTTTGTGATATAATGATAATCACTTCAGTTTACGGGGGGATATCAGATGCAATGTAATGTTAATGACTCTGCCAAACATAATGTTTCTATGGATTTTCTAAAAGTTATCGCAACTATCCTGGTCGTGCGTTTACATTCCGGTAACAGTGCCCTTTGTCCTGCCTATACCTACTATCTGGCTGGGTGTGCCGTACCGATTTTTTTTATGGTTAATGGAGCCTTCATATTAAACAGGCCTTTTGTCGATGGAAAATATGCAGCAATAAAAATCTTTCATATATCCAGGCTGATTTTCCTTTGGTCTATCCCTTATATCGGGGCTGCCTTCTTATTGAAACATAAATTAAAGAATCCTCTGATATTCGTGCTTGACAGTTTCATGCAAAAAAGTGCCCTAGCTAACTTTTGGTTCTTAGGAGCCCTGATACTGATTTACTTAATGCTCCCTCTCTTATACAAAATATATCACTATAATAGGACCTCTCCTTTATTAGTCACGGTTTTCTTAGGGGGTATCTGCATCTGTATCGACCTGTTATCCATACTTATGTTTTTCAACGGCCATGAAACAATATCACATATGGTTCCACAGTTTCTACGCCTATGGACATGGCTCTTCTATTTCTGCTTAGGCGGAATCATTTTTAATAAATTGCCAGAAATTAAAAACCACCTCACATTCAAATTACGTCTGCTTTTTATTTTTGGTATGAGTCTACTTTCCGGACCTTTGCAATATTGGTTAGTAAATCAGTGGTACCATTATGGTTCACCCGAATATGCTTTTGACAATATCATAATTATCATTTGGAATATCTCCATAATGATATTCTTCGCCTTACTTAACCCAACCTGCCATATAACTAAAACCGGGGCAGGCTTTATATCACTTACTTTAGGTGTTTATATAATCCATGGACTATTAATAGAGATATTAAAATCCTTAGGATTATTCAACTATACCCATTGGTATGTAAATACATTTATACTTATAATATCATCCTCAGCCATCACTTATTTGGCTAAAAAGGTACCCATAGCAAAATATTTTGTAACACTATAAAATTAATATCCCACAATCCGATATACCGGACAACGCATCAATTGTGATAGCCGTGGTTGCCATTGGCCACAATGACAATTGATGCGTCCCCTGATTCATCCATATACTACCAGTATGGCAGTTATCGGTATACCCTGCCAATTATCTCCCCATACTGGACCTGCGTAATCCAGCCCTTTTTCACTGCATTCCGCACGATTATTTCATTCCCTGTCCTTATATATAGTCTCTTGATTGTCGCAAACATGATTATCCCTCCGATAAGTCTTCAAGCACAAGTGTGTCAACAGTTTCAATCAGGCTTTTCAGCTGCGTCTCCGTATATGTCCGTTGTGACATTTTTACTTTTATGCGGCCAACATATATGGGCGCTCCATCATCGTCCACCTCGTCCGTTTTTTCCATTGTCTTCTCAAGTCCCGCGCGGATGGTGTATGCAGAATAGATATATTCGTCTGAACCATCCCTCAATGTGATTGTCTCACAGGCGCCTTCCGTGAAAATGCTGTCCATCTCGTCCAACGACACAGTGTCATCGAAAACGAATGCCAGAGTGTCACGCTCCACCCCCTGCACATAATTGTTTTCCCCCGTTACCATAAGTACGGTCAGTTCTGTTCCGTCTGCTAATGTTACGTTCATTTGCTTGCTCCTCCGTTTATGTGTTTAAATCAACAGTTACGTCATTAAGTTTGATGCTGCTATATGTCACATACCCAGTATGCGCATAGCGGTTCCATACACCGAATACAATCCGGTCCGCGCCACTCGGGACCGTATAACTATAGGCACCGGCGGATTTTGGATAATAGACAGCTTTAGTGCCAGTACTGCCCCAGAATTCTATAGTGGGCATCCCGTATATCTCATCATAGCCTGACATACTGCTGATGGTGACTGAAAGCTTCGAGCCACCAAAAGCAGTACCAAGCGTATTAAGCACACAGGCGTAAAAGAAACCATTGTAGCTACTGCTGCTACTGCCCCCCATTGTTGTTACCAATCTCAACGATAGCGTCCCATATCCACGTGTCATCGTGTATGATGATGCATCCGTATCAGCACTGGCCGGCGATAAGTGCACGCTTGCAGTCCCAAAATCATATAAAAAATATCTGGCGACACCACTGACTCCGAGATACCCCCGCCTGACGAACCTTGTGACTCCCCCCACTCCCAGATACCCGTTTTTAACCTTCCTGGCGACACCGCCTATGCCAACATACATTGCCTTTGCCATAGCATCACCGCCTTATTCGTATTGAAGATAAATTGCGCCACTGGTCAGGGATGTTGATCCGGACGTCATGGAACCTGTACCCGCCGCAATCGCCCTCATCATATAAGTCTTATAATTCGTGTCGGCTGTGCCAGGTCCTGTGGTACGGTTCAGTGCATATCTTAACGTGTTCATCGTTACAAGGTTTGTATTGGCAGCAATGGCTGCCGTCGCTGCCGTGTTGTTCGTGATGTTCCGCGTGGAAACTGCATTGGCACCATTGCCAATCAACGCCTGTCCAGAGGCAAGGGTCCTGGCTCCAGTCCCACCATTTGCTACAGGTATGATGTCTTCTTGCGAGAACGCACCACTATCACCACCTAAACTAATCGGTACACGTGCCATGTCACACCACTCCTTTCAATCCTAACGTTATTGTGGTTTCCGGTTTCTGTGTAGCCCTAACTGTCACAATCCCATCCCCCGTCTCCAAATCATATATATATCCCGCTGCCTCATTAATGGCCTCCTGCTGCTTCCTGGTACAATCCACAGGGTATATGATACCCACGCCTGGGACATCCTCCGCTGTGATTCCTTCCACATTGATTGTCTGGACATACGGTGCCGCACTTCCGGTCCAACCGGTATCAGTTAAGGTCACCGGTATGGCCTGACCGGATCGTGCCATCCACTCCTTGGTATCACTAAAAAACTTCTTGACTTTCCCGAAAAAGGTCTTTGTACTTTCTCCGGCCTCTGGGACCGGGAACTCCGTGGTTATGTCATCCAGTGTCTTTACCGTCATCCCGGATATATCCCCGCCGGAGGATTCCGCTTTCTTTTTCAGCGCCGCGTCTATCAAATCTGCATTGTCATTGAAATCCTGTATATCAACCGGGTCCGTACCTTCCGGCTTCTTCAGATTATAGTTAGGTGTTAACTGCATATCCTATGCCTCCTTTAATGTCCTTACGTCATCCCAGGTCATGCCCCCAAGATGGTTCCATATGTATGGTTTCAGTTCTTTCCATGTGGTATATCGGTACTCAAACCGGTAGGACAGATGCGCCGGCTTTATGTCCTCCATCATGGAGACAAATGCCTGCATGTTCCTGGGTATCCCCTTGATGCCGATAAACCGGATAACAAAAAGATGACTGGGGTTGTCCTCAATCACCTTCACTTCCCCGCCGCTGAATGCCGCGGCGGTATCCTCTATCATCTTCCGGGTCGTGGTCCCCTGGCCCCGGAGTTTCGCCATCAGTATTTCCCGGCGCCGCTCATATGTCAGGGACATGTTCGTGGCCACGCCAAACATCTGCTCCCATCTCGATAATCCCCAGGTGGCCGTCACGATATAACACTGGTCAATCAGGTCCTCCAGGTCATGCTGCAGCTGACCTACCTCATACCCCTGTGTCCGGTATATCTCCGCCATCTCCCGAATCTCTGCCAGGAAGGGTGGGGCATACCGCGCCAGGTCCACAAAATACTCTTCCGGGACAATGCTGCCTGACCCCTCCTGGGCATACTGGCTACGGCCGTATAATGTCTTCCCGTACATGCCTTACACCCCCTTCAGGTCATTCCAGGTCAGTGCCGGGTTGCTGCCTGCAGTTACATGGCCTTGTGCATCTACCGTCACACTCCGATAGGTTCCGGTCATCACGCCACTGTCCGGATGGGTATAACCAATGTTTGTCTCAGGCGGGGTATACCCCAGGGCTGCCACCACTTCTTCCTTGGTCATCTCTGACCGGATTTCGGACCCACTCTTGTTTTCCACGTTCCCCAGGCCAATCTGCGATTTTGTGACGGCATGTGGGTTGTCCATATCACTGACATGTGTATAAGCATCATCGTAACAGGCCTTGTCCTCCTTGCTGAGCAGCCCATCCACGCCCTGGGTTGCCTTCGGGATTGCGTTGGCGGATATGGCAATCCAGGCAGCACCGCTCCACCGGTATGTATAGTCCGTATCCTTGACATTTACGGTCCACCCGTCATCCGGATGGGGGTAGGCGATGGACAGGTCCGCATAGGTATCAACCGCCTCTTTCCAGTCAATGGCGGTTTCCAGCGCGGAGAACTTGTTATCCACCTCATTGCGTGTGTACTTATCATCCCAATTGGGCTTATTGGCATTGATGGTGGCCCGGATGCCGTCCTCCTCCGCCGTGGCCCTGTCCACCTCATCGGCCAGATTATCCTTAAGGGTCGTTTCCGCACCTTTGGCCCGCTGCGTTTCCGCAGCAAGGTCATCCCTCAGGACCTGCTCTGCTCCCTGCGCCCTCCCGGACTCGGCATCAATCCTGCCATCCAGGCGGGATTCTTCCCGTATGGCGCGGTTGGTTTCTTCCTGCAGCCCGTCCCTCAATACGCCCTCGGCAGCCTGTGCACGCCCTTCTTCCGCGTTCAGCGCCTCCTGTGTTGCAACGATGGATTCCTGTACCCGGTTGATGTCATCCCCCTCCACAGTGTCCCCATCTGTCTCATAGCTGATGTAGACCACCGGCGCATCCGCATACACCCGGACAATCCGTTTCCACGGCGCCAGGCTGGGCGTTGACAGGGTATAGGACTCCAGGCGGTTCCCGGTAAGCTTCGGGCCGGTGAACACCGCGAAGGTAGCCTCATTGATGTTGTCATGCTGCAGCTCCGCCTCATATACGCCATCGGTAAGATGGATTTCCTCCTCCACGACATAGATGTTCCCATCGACCTTATTCAGCCTATCGTAAAAGGTACTTACAATCATCAGCCCACCTCCAGTGTGACCGTACCGGTCACCGCAATCTCTTCCTCCGTCAGGGCCATGTTGCCGGATACGCCGTTAAGCAGCAGTCCCGAATAATCCTCCACGCCATCGGTCCCCAGCAGCAGGTTCCCGACCCTGGCAAGGCTCACATAGGACATGTCAAGCGCCTCCCTGTGCAGGTAGTCCGTCAGCGCCGCCTGGAATGCATTCTGGACGCCCCCCAGGTTCATGCCTGCCTGCAGCTTGATTCCAGCCGACACATTGACGGCCTTTTCCACGACAGATGCCACGGTCACATCCGCGCCGATGGGACGCAGTTCCTCGATATGCTCCCGTACCATCTTCAGCAGGCCGGTGCCGGCAGCCGACATGTTGGCATCCGCTATGATGACCTTGACCGTCCCTGGGCCGCCGGCCAGCGGGAAGACCTTGGCGGCCCCTACGCCCTCGCACTCCATGGCCCAGTTGTAATAGTCATACCGGTTACCGCTGGTGGATGGTTTCTGGATTGCATTCAACAGGCGCGCCCTCAAAGCGTTATCGCTCTCTTCCTCAGTGCCCGCTGAAAGAATTGTAGTTAACATTGCGGATGTCAGCCCTTGAGCATAGTCAATTGGGAGTAACTGTCCTGTATATCCATTTCCAATCTCTCCATGCCTTTCGCATTCCATGTCATATGTATGTAATCCATCCATGGCTCCCATATATCTAACAGCCCGATATATGATGTGTTCTTCTTGAATTGCAGATACCCTGAACCCAATTGGAACCTGGACATTGAAAACTCCCTGCTTATGGGCATAAGTAGCGGGTTTTCGTGTAATTCCATATGCTTCAGCAATACGGTCAAGGCTCCCACCACCCGCTGTTCCTACATAGACATTGTCCTGCAACCGGTGCATGTCCATATATACCCCTTCAAGATACCAGCTTTCTGGTCCAAGGGCTGTTTGGACAATGGAGCCTTCCCTTTTGTCCAAATCATCAGGCACCCTTGACAGCTGTTCTGATAATATATTTGCATACGTTTTTCCACTAAAATCTATCATACCGTTACCTCTGCTTGTACAGGACCAAAAATTGTATTTACTTCAAATGAGCATTTCAGAATACTATGTCCTTGGTCGGTATAAATAAAATCCCCAACGGACAACACCCTGCTGTCCGTAGAAAATGCATCCTCTACCCGCCTTGCAATCTCACTGGTCACATAATCATATTCTTCACCAATCAGTTCCTCTAACTCAATCCCAAAATTAGGGCTGTATATCTGCCACCGGAACCGTTCCGTATTCAGGACGATATCCACCGCCTGCCGCATGGCAGCAAGACCGGAATCCATACCATTAATCCGTCTGGATTCCCAGTCAATCATGAATGTATTTGTAGGTCTGTCCACATACATCAATGATGTGTCCAGCCCTACCCCCTCCGGTAATGTTGCCATATCGTGCCTCCTTATACCCTCGATAGAATGATGTATCTGTTCCCGCGTGAAACCCTAAGCATGACCACTTTATCACCAACGGCCAATCCTTCACTAATCACGACAGTACCACCGCCTCCCCCCTGTACCTTAGCCGACCTGGCTTTCACATTTTCTGTCAGTACCAGTGCCACGTTTGGAATCGGCAGCATTGTGTCATCCATCTTGATGGTTAGTGGGGTAATGGACGAGACAGTACCATATGCTATATCAGTAGGTTTATTGGCCTTTGTATTATCCTGGGCAATCATATTCAACACATCAATCAATTCAGACAATACTTATCCCTCCCAGCTGTTGGAAATCCTTAAACTCGATACTCATGACATGGTCATCTGCCTCAAAGCTGTGTACAACCTTTTCGGTCAGTACCAGCCTGGACATGGATAAATCCTGAATCCTACTTATCCGGACAGGTACTATGGTCCCTGCCCGGATACCCGGAACCCCAATAACATCATCCATGGTCAACGTCTGCACTACACGGTTATAATACTGGAGATACTGTTGGCACATCTGGTCAATCTGTGCCTCGTTCAGGTTTTCATCCACCTCATCGTAATACTGGAGCAGTCCCCATTTGGATATGGTTTCCGAATCCTCATAGATGTAGGTATCTGCCTTCCCAGTCTCGCTATTTGGCCGTACCAGCTTCACTCGGTTATATGTATCAGAATCAATATCCCGGCTGTAGGTATATTCCGTTGCCAGGCTTCTATCCCCTACTACAGTTGTGACGAACATGTCCTTTGCTTCAACCAATGTCAATGCTCCGGAATTATCATAAAAATTATATATCTTTCCTGTTTGGATGATTGTCTCAGACAATGCACCATAAATGATATCCAGGCATGATTCATTTTCCTTGATAAGGCAGGGGAGAGGATATCCTGTATCCACCATTTTCCCAACTGTCAATCCGAAATCAGCCGCTATCTGTTGGATTATCTGTGCCAAGGTCATATTAACGAAAGTATAACTTGCATTCGCTTTCAGATATCGTAGCTGGTCATATGCAGTGTATTCGGATTCCCCTAATTGATTTTCAGTAATCGTGAACACATATCCCTTGAACATCCTTATCCCATCTACCATAAGTTCCACCGAACTTCCTTCCGCAATCAAAGGAGCATCAACACACGAAAACACCAGCTTGGCAGGAGAATCAAAACGGTTTGTGGTAAGTTCGGCTGATTCGATGATATTTGCATATTCCATAATTGTGGTCTGTGTGGCCCCACCAGGGGCGGGACCAACAGTCTGGACCTGTAAAGAAAAACCATCCATGGTATCACCCCGTTACCTGCAGCTGGTCTGCGGCCAGCCAGCCATATGAGCCAATATGCACCGGATAGGGATTGCCTTCTACTATCCGGGTCACGGTCGTACTTAAGTTATTTGCTGTGCCATAAGGCTTTGCCCCATAACTGTCACTCCAATACTTTCCATTGGCGATACAAGGGGCCCCTACCCGCAACACTGGTGTTTCTACCTCCCGCGCTACCTCAGTAGTGGCTTCCGGGGCATCAGCAAGTGGCGTGGCGGGAGTGGTGATGATTGACACCACCTCCGGCTCATAGTTCTTATATTCGGTCAATTCCACCTCATAGTAGATGTCATTCGGTTCACCGCCCTTATCCTTTGTCTTAAAATCGCTGATGATGCATCGGATATTGGTGTCATAGAGCCCTGAACGGGATATGATTAGACGGCATTTCTGTTTTTTCTTTAATGCCTTCTCAAAATATTCTACGTAGTCATCTGGGCTCTTTGAATTACTATTGACATATGGGTCATCTAAGGAGCCAGGAAAGAAGCTTTCCCAAGAAACCACCTTTAACGACGGTTTCCTGGGAACTACTATCTCACCAATCCCAATCACGGAATATGTCTTGTGGTCGGTTGGGTACTTGATTTCTATCTCTTCTGGATTTACAGGCAGTTTTACCTTCCTGCTTCCAAATTTTATATATATGGAGCAGCCATTTTTAATTTTTGCCATGGTGTGTATACTCCTATCTATCCATGCTATCCATGTGATACCGATGTATGCGCCGCGGCCTGCTGGATGAGCAATACCTTAAGCTTGTCCGCGATATCTTCTGATGTCAGGTTTTTTGCGGCAGATTCTGGTATGGATACCGATATCTGTGGTGCCAGGGTTTGAAGTTCCACATTGTTCATATATCTCCGTTCAGCCAGGTCACGATATAACTTTATATCCTCATCCGCCAGGTTGACATCCCCATCTATTTTTTTTACCCTGTCTACATTCCCTACATCCAAGTCACCAGCCGCCGGGATGGAGGATGCATCAAACCCTCCAAACGTATCCTTCAGGGAATCAAGACTGATATCCATATTATCCAGCTTAGAGCCTAAATCAGCGCCGTATTTTCCCCATTCAGCTGCAGTTGCACCTACATCCAGGTTTGCCATACGCTTAATTTGAATGGCATTTTCCCCGAATGTGTTGTCCACCCAGCTACTAAGGTTATCCCGGAATCCTGAAACGGCTCCCTGCAGGTTACTCCCTGTCAGAGCATCAATGGCGCCAGCAACAGTCTCCACCATGCTTAGAATGGCATCCAAGGCATCTGCAAACAGATGCGCGATTGCAGCTACTTGGTCATTAAATACATTAGCAAAAAACTCAGCAAATGCTGCAATGACATTCCAAAGCGTGGCAAATACATTGTATCCTACCGCGTAAATCGTGCCAAATACCTGCCCTACCCAACCGCCTACCTCCTGCATCCCAAAACCAAACTGCTGGGCCGCTATAAGGGCCCCTGCTAAAACTGCAACTAATAAAAGAATGGGCCAATGGGCCAGCATCCAGGCTCCCGCTGTTTTTAAAGCCCCTGCAATGCTAATCAGAGCTGTTTTAATTGCCTGTGCACGTAAAATAGCATAGGCTACCCCAATGGCCGCCAGAACCGGAATAATGAAATCCAGGTTGTTCGATACCCAAAGTGCACCTTTTCCAATAATGCTCAAGGCTCCAACACCAACTTTGGCTGCCAGGGAAAATAGATTAATCAACCTTGTCATTGCCTGCTGTGCTTCATCCGTCTGTAAGTAATCACTCCATCCCTCAAAGCTTTCCTGTAGGCTCTTTTGGATTTCATTTTTCCCCATTGTAAAGGCTTGACTTAGTGTCATAGGCATATCCCTGAAAGTTTTATCAATCTCATCCGTTGCACTCAGCATTGCATTTTTAACAATTTCAGCAGTGATGGCCCCGTCCGCAGCCAATTCTCTAATCTCTCCCACACTTACCCCCAAATAGTCTGCAATTGTACGGATTATATTTGGGGCTGACTCAAATACGGCATTCAGTTCCTCGCCTCTGAGTACCCCGGAGCCCAACGCCTGCGTGAGCTGCAGGGATGCGGAAGCAATCTCCTGCTGACTTGCACCAGCAATGACAAACTGTTTATTAAGGTTTTCTGCGAATTGGATAAGTTCCGCATTGTTAGTAAATGCATCCTTGGCATTCTGTCCGATTTTCGCAACAACATTAGCAGTATCCAAATAAGAGGTCCGCGTCCTCTGGGCTGATGCGAAAATCATGTCCTGAAGTGCCTCCGTGGACTGGAGTCCATCGTTTATCAGGTCCAATTTTGCATTAACCTGGGATTGCGCATCAGCAGTTGACAAAAACATCTTTGTAAGGACCATGGCCCCTGTAGCTGCTGCAATTTTTTTTATCGTTGACAGTAATCCCTTGGCTGATTTATTAGTATTTTCAATTTCTGCTGTATGTTGCCTTTGATTGCTTATGGCCTTAAGTAATTCCTGGTTCTCCTGCCGTATCTGTACTCCAAGCTGCCGGATGCTTCCGATTACTGCACCAGAGGAACGTCCCATCGCCCGGCTAAGGTTCTGGTCCAGCATATAAGCTGACTGGTTTGCCTGCGTAAGCAGCTGATTCGTCTTCTGGACAGCACTGCCTACATCCTGCACCGCGGCTACCGTGACCCCAGAATTTTTGTTAAACAGATTGGTTACACTTTGGTCTAATGTGACAATACGGTTTAATGCGCGGTTTCCTGCAGCTTCAAATGTATTGAAGGTGGAGGAAAAGTTATCTGTTAAAACGAAAGTTTCGTTAATCACACCCATTACTTAACCTTCACCTCCTTAGCTTCTTTCTTTATCAACTCCCACATAAAAAGTTTCTCTTTGAGGCTTTTATTAATAACTTCCGTGGGGTACACACCATGCTGACAAAGCATATATTGGCATAACCTTGAATCCAGTGTGTCCCCAGCGGCTAGTTTTTTGCTTCTTCTTCTGCCTCATTAAGTTCATCATCAGTTGATACGAAACCATTAAAGTTATTGATTTCCCGGACGAGCTTCCCATATTCCCCAGAAGAGAGCATTCTTCCAGGTACATCCAGTGGGTCTGCTGTCTTATAGTAATCGCACAATTCCGAATCTTTAAAATTAGGAGACACGACACAGGCATCCACCAGAAGCTTCCCGTATTTCACGTTATCCAATTCCCGGACAACCTGTCCGTTGATTCTCTCCCTCTTGGTTGCCTTTGTGGTAAGCTTATTATTGGTTTCCTGGTCAATAATCCTAATCACGAAAGGTACAACGTTCCCATCCCCGTCCTTGAACCGTTCGGAAATAATCACCTCTTTAGTCTCATTCATGATTGGTGGCTGTAAAAAAGCTTTAATATTTGACATGTTATCATCCTCCTAATTGTGTTGGGTCATTAAACCAGTTCAGGACCTCAATCCCTGTGAATGAGAATCCCACTTCCATCTCCAGGAAATCCGCATCTGCATCCAGCATGGCCACAGGAAGCTTTTGAAGCTTCACATTGTAGAATACTACAGTCTGGGTCCCTACACTAGTTGTTGGGTCATCATTGGTTATCTGGATAGTAAAATATGGCAGCTTCCCGGTCCTTAAGTACTCCTGCAGGAGCCTTAAAAAATACGGACTCCCATAATAAATCGTCATGGACCCACTTAGGGAAACCCCGGTTGTTTTCTTCTGTACCAGGGTCGTCCCCACTACCTTAAAATCACTCTCCTGAAATTCCGCATCGGACTGGAATTTCTTCAGCCCAAACATCTCATGGTTTTCCCCATCAATGGTCATGAATCCATTCCCGGATTTACCATTAAGGGCATCACGTTCTAATAGAAACATCTTCTACCTCCTTATTGCGCAGCAGTGTTTACGGATACTGTCACTGTCATGTAAATCTTCTCTATGCTGTCCACCGGCTGGATGGCAACATCAATCAGTACGGAATCAACACTGCTTCCTGCCCTCACCTGTACATCATCTGCCACAAAATTCCGGATGCCGTTGCTGGCCTGTATCTCATTCAGATAGCCTACAATCCATCCCTTCATAAGGTTGCGCCCAGTTTCAGTATTATCAGTCTTTCCGATGTAATATAAACTGAACTGTTTATATACATCATTGCAGAACTGATTAAGTACCCGCATTACCCGGTTCTTGGAAAATTCCTGACCTTTGTCCACACTATAAGATGTCAGTGTGTTGATATCTGTGCATACCTTGACGGAACCAAATGTGTCAATGAACACAATCTCACCAGACTGTATGGCTGCTGTTATCTGCCCATCTGTCAGTTTCGGGTTAGCCTCAACCGCATCCGGGTATTGTGCATACGTCAATGACTGGTTATAACTTGCACCTGCCTCTGCACCTCCCAGCCACCATGTGGCCTGCTGTGCAGTCAGCACCGTACCATCTGACAGCCTAACTCCATTATTTACGGATATCACCCATTCGCTGTTTACTGTATGTGCATCAGCCATTACGGCCTGGCATTTCTGACCAAGGGTGTTGGATATACGTCTCACAAATGCCGCGATTGCCTGCATGGTCGTATTATCAGTGCCGTCATAGACCAATATATCAAATTGGTAAGGTTCAATTGCTGCCAAGAATGCGGCATAATCAGATGCGGATATAGTTGGGTCGGTTCCTCCTATCAATGTGGCCCCAGCCGTTTCAGTTATATCAGTCCCTGTCCCCTCAAATGTTACCCATGTATTTGTTTTCAGGTCATCCAGCTTTTTAATGGCCTGTTCATCAACCATGGTCCCATCTATCACCGTACTGACATCAAATATCCCGGCTTGGTCTGCCTGTTCCTGCACAATAACAGAGATGTCATTTCCCCTGATACCTTCATACAACGCTGTGACGGTCAATGCTCCCGATGTAACCGTTGCCTTCTTTCCTCCACTACCCTTAGGCCGGTACAGCAGGATTTTAATAGGTCCTGCACTGACATCACTTCCTTTCATCATTTCCCGTAAAAACAGGGCCTTAGGATTTGTGATATCATAGCCAATATATGGCTTTACATCATCACCAGACAACATTTCCTGAACGGTTTCCGTAGGCCCCCAGGAAAGGGGCTCTGCGATTGCCACAATGCCCTTATCTCCGATATTGGCAGTAACATTTCCTTTGGATTTGACATTGATGTATACGCCCGGCTGTACTTTGTTCTGGTTTGTCCATGTACCTCCTGCCATGTCTACCTACCTCCTTTCAAAACTTCATCGAGGGCTGCTTTCGCGTCCTCTATGGTGTATTCCGGCTCCTGCAGGATTGCCCTAGCAAAATCCGGCTGATATCCTGACAGGACCTTACTTCTCAGTAACATGTCGGTCGGATATTTCTTAGGCGATTTCTGTTGCGATATCGCAATTGGTCTTTTAATTTTCTTTGATGCTGGCATTATTTTCCTCCATTATCTGCATCAGTTCATTGTTTCTTGGAATGCTCACCCGTTGCCGGATGTGAAATTGATAGTGCATCTCATCATCCTCTGTCTGCCATTGCCGCTCAAAGGTACGTATCTTCGCTGTCCATCCACTACTGTCTACATAATCAAACAGGTCCAGCGTCCCATCCAGGTACTCTGCTATGGCCTGTATCTCCGCATTTCCATTTACGATATTACGTTGCTGCACAAACACGATATCAACACCCAGGTCACGCAGGAACCTATCATTCATATGTTTTTCAATTTTAGAGGGCATGAAAAAAATAAAAAAGCAAGGGTGTTCTGTCCCCTGCTGGTTTGGACTGGCATATACCGGATAATCCGGATACTGTGCTGTAAGTACCCCGGCCAGGCTGTTTATGACGTTATCTAACGTGAATATCATTTGAACGCCTCCCTCACACGCCTTCCCAGTTCCATGCGGACCACATCACGGTACTTTCCAATGGCTGCCTCTTTCATGTATTTACCTTTTACATACTTTGTTCTGGTTCCAACGGTAATCCCGCCCATGGATGGATTTACTTTTTCCAGCATATTCCCGTTGATTATCAATCCTGGTACAAAATGCTGGTCCATCCGGTGTCCATCATTGACATAGGATGCGTACCGCATGTTATTGGCAAGCGTTGTCCTCGCACTGGCACCCAATATGACTGGTTTCGTCACACTGTCTGTTAACCAATGCTGCGCCAACTCACCAGAGCGGGTCCCGGTACCAGAAATAGGGGCACCTCCGTTTGGAGGGGTCCTTTCCGTAGCCTTTTCCACTGCCGCAATCGTGCCCCCCTCTGCAACCTCCGCCATAATCTTCGGTACATCCTGTCCAGCCTTATGCAGTTCTGCCAAACGCTTACGCATCTGGCTTCCAAAGCTTGACATCCCATCACCTCACAATCTCATCCTTAAGCAATCCAACTGCCTGATGCTCCAGGCCTGTAAGCGACCCTCCTACCGGGTCATAATATCTTTGCGGTCCACCGGCAAAATACCGTTCTGCCTGGTTTACGTGCCCCAGTTTCCCGCCACGGACAATCCTTAACTCGTCACCTGCCTGAATGTCCACTGACAGGTCACATGCCATCTTTTCTGTGGACCGTTCCTTTGCGGCCGTCCCTCCCATGATAGGACCATCCCGTTGAGACCTGTATACCCTGCACGGTATGGGGTCCGTGTTCTGCTTCTGACGCTCCGATTTAGTTATATTCCCGTCTTTGACCGGTACTACACGGTATATGTCAAACGTATCCGTATACCATCCTCCAAATATCGGATTATCAAATAACATACATTCCTCCCATTCCAATCATACGCGCCATGGAAATAAGCTGCTGTCCGTATTGTGTCGCATTCCAGCTTCCCCATTTTGCCATGGATAACGTTATGGCCTCATTATCGTACTTTACGGATGTATCCCCCATGGAGGCTTCACTGATGAGGCCCGTCTGCTGACCACTTCCGGCTGCCTGTGCTGCCGTGGCAGAGCCATCTGAATAGGTCTTTAGGTATAGGGCGCTGAAATGTGCCACATACAGCCCTGCTGCGTATCTCCATGTCTCAAAGTAACGGCTTGGAAGGATTGACCTGTTTGCATTCTCGATGAAGATACCAAGGATTCCTTCTGGTACCAGGGGTACCCTTGGCTTCATCCCAGCTTTTGAAAACTGTGGAAAATCCTCCATGAACATTTCCACAGTGTAAATACCGGTTTCATTATTTGCTGGTATATTAGCCGCTGCAGCTATAACCCCGTTGAATTGCGTTCCATCCATGCCGGTACCTCCTTATGATTTGTCTTTTCCTTTCCTACCCGTCTGTTCCTCGGGTTCTTCCGGGCGGATATCATATTCCTCTGCCTTCTCCCCTGCAACCGTATCTGCTGCTTCCAGATCCTTATCCGCTGCATTATCCGGAGTGGCGATAGAGCCGTCCTGGATGGCTGCCTGTACCATCCAGTGCTTTGACGCCCAATCAGGAATAGTACCGATAAAATTGCGGGGGATAATCAATTTCTGGTCTCCCTCGCAGATTTCAAAGCATTTTTTACTGTTTATAAACATATGGTTTCCCTCCCTTAGATTCCATCCACATAACGCATGATGTCCTCATAATACATCTGCACCTCAGATATATTTGCCATGTATGCTGTGTCATAGCACACATTCTCCGCATTCGGCTGTGTCATGACACGGCTTAATGGGGCCAGTTCATCACTAGCGACATACCGCTCTTTGTTAATGTATACTACCATACGGTCATTTCCGCCCGTGCCAGCGCCCTTGCACCAGGAACATCCCCCGATATACAGGTCACTACCGTTGGTCTTGGCCACATTGTTATCCAGCAGGAACTGCAGGATTGTCTTTTCGGCCAGTTCGGTCACCTTCGTGGTTGCCAGGTAATTAATCTGTTCGTATGGCATGATGATATGGTTCGGGACCGCATCCCTATCATACTCAGCAGTTTCCCAAACAGCCAGTATGGCATCGTTGATATCCTGGAGTATCTGATCCGGTGTCTTATCCTTAAACTTCGAGGAGCCACCTGTTCCAGTTGACGCAGCATTTGCTGTGGTGACTTCCGGATTATTAATAAGTCCGGTAGAACCATAGCGTTTGATTCCCACGTATACATTAGCGTCCATATGCTTATCATAGGCCATACGGATTCCATCACGCAGGATGCTTTCCAAGCTACGTCCAGTTAATTTCTCGCGCTGCATATCTACCCACATGATTCTCATTCCAATAGAAAAAATGTGGGTTTTGAATAATCCCTTGTCAAAATTAGCCTGTACCATCGGAATACCGTTAGCCCCACCTGCATGTACAAGGCCATCCTCGCTACCTCCGGTCACGCCATATCCCACATTCATGGCGCTTACAAACTCGGCCCAGCCGCCGCCCACTCTCATTGGGATATCACGGCTGTACGTGAAACTGGTAAGGGGCTGCCTTATGACGTTATCCTTCTTTTCAAGTTCGGACTGCAGGAGCGCACCTCCATTGGCAATTGCCGCCGAATCCATTGTCTGGAACCGCTGTGGAGCGGCCGCACCAGTTGGTGAGGATGATATCACGCCACCGTCAAAGGTCCCCATGCTCTGAAATTTGCTCATTCTGTTTTTCCTCCTTATGCTCTGTTGCAGGACATAATCCTGATTTCTGCTACATTGTTGGCATCCTTACCACCATGCCATTCACAGTTCGTAAGTTCTACTGTCTTACCAGTATCCTCAGATGCCTCAAAACCTCCTATAACACCTGTAGGGATTGACTCATTGGCAACAGTGCGAATATATACCTTTCCACCTAACTTGGGCGTCCCTACGTTACACAACACGTTGATACATCCGCGCTTGAACACACTCACAGCCTCATCCGGCCTATACTCCCCAGCAGACTGTGAAAGATAGGATGTGGCGCTCTTAAACTCACGGGAAGCAATTCCTACAAAGTCAGCAGCCGTTCCAGAAGCCCCGAAGGCCACTACCTTTTCATTACTATCATAAACAAGAGGGGTTCCAAACACTACTGCTTCACTCCCTCCCAGTGGATGGGTATCCACTATCATATCTGGCTGTCTGGCATAATCACCTGCATAGCCATGTGTCATGTTCTTTCCGATAACTTGTCCTTTCATTACTTCGTACCTCCATTCTTTTTGTGTGGATTCATGGCATCATAGGCAGCCTGATAGGCATCTAAATCCATCTGTGGCTTCTGGTCAGCCATCTTTGCCGCATTCTTTTGGGCCGCCTGGGCAATCTTCGTAATATCGCTTACCGCATCCTTATCGGTCAGACAGGATACCAGAGAATCTGTAATGGCCTTCCTTGTATCTTCATCCTTAATCCCTGCAATAACCGGCCTGAGCTGCTTTATGACAGCTGCCACGACTGCCTTATCTGCTGCACATGCTGATCTGTCCAGTTCTTCTGCAGGCACCACCTTCGCCTCGGATGTTGATGCCGGTGCTTCACCGCCTTCCCCTGTCAGTTCCTTTACCAGGCTGTCTAATGGGTCTGCGGCCGGTTTCTGGACAGGTTCACTGGGCTGCGCCTGCGCAAGCCCCTTAATCATATCCATGAGCATGTCCAGCTTTCCATCCAGGCCGGATGAATCCTGCGTACCTTCTTTTACAGGCTCCTCTTTGGCAGCCGCAGGCGGTCCCTGGGATGCCGGTTCCTCATCCAGTGCCGCAGCCGCATCCGCAGCCATGGTCTCCAGTTCCTCCGGGGATGCATCTTTGGCGGCCCGGGCAAATAACTTGAAAAATAAACTGTTCTTCTTCATCGTCACATTCCTTTCCGGCCGTTTCACGGCCTCTACCTTTTTCTTTGAATCTAAAATCGCAACATGCTTCCCGGCCCTTCCCCGTGTCACCACGGCGATATGGTTCCCCCGAATATCATGTTGCGAATAGGTTCCATCTTCATTTTCCGTGTAGCTGCACTCATACCCACAGCTAATCTCTCTCTTACCGTTCTGCACCGCCTGGATTAATTCCTCATCCTGGATGTGGAGGTCCGCAATCACGTGTCCCTCCCATTCCCCTTCCCCTTTTCTGATGTTCTGGGCGTGTCCCCTGGAATACCTGATGCAGTTATCCGGTGTGAGGAGTTCCGGAGGGTGTTCGTGACCGGTTTTCCTTCAAAGCTTGACAAGGCTGCCTCCGAAAACACCTCATCCGGAGACCGGCATACTGTCACCATTTTTGAACTGCTCCCATCCGACCTTAATTCACTTTCCAGGTATTCCATTTCCCCTGTCCGGGCTATAGGCACATTGCGGCAAATTAAAAAGCCCTCAACCGTCTCCATCTGGTTGGGGCTTATGGTATAGCCATAATATGCAAGCATTTTGTTGTCCCTCCTATTGCGATATCGCAATAAAAAATACCATCGGGAAATTACCTAATGGTATCATACTTTTAACATATCCTTGATTTTCTCCGCTTCATCCTGAGTTATCTCATCATACTCCCAGTCTTCTCCAATAAAGATGCAGGCCTGTTCTGGAGCTGGAATCCACTTCCGCAGCCGTTTATCATACCGTTCAAAGTTCCCGTTCAGGTAGCGGTATAGACGGTCCGCTTTCTTATTCTTACTATCGAAACCATATACAAAATAAAAATCCTCCATATGACCTCCTACTTAATCCGGTCAATGTTTACCGGTACTTCCAACTGCGCAGACAATTCAAACATCTTCTTATTCAACTCTGCCCGTTTCTCCGGTGTCGTTGTCTCCAGCCTGGATTGCTCATAAAGTTTATGCATTGGTCCATCCTTAATTTTGAAGCTTTCCGGCGTATGGAATTGT